>Ga0209829_10001547_pt1 | contig 18414 bp, 16 predicted proteins | sample C_140205_EF_Meta_FD_187311 | JGI IMG/M metagenome (GOLD analysis project Ga0209829, IMG submission 187311) | Freshwater microbial communities from Lake Croche, Canada to study carbon cycling - C_140205_EF_MetaG (SPAdes) (version 2) | ecosystem: Environmental > Aquatic > Freshwater > Lake...
TTCAAACTTTCCACTTGCCTTCCAAGATCCGTTGTGGATTTCCTTGACAATCGTGGACTTCATATCCTTGATGACTTTTGTGCCAAAGTAGAAACGGAAAAGGTTGCCGAGTAGATTGCCAGGATGCTCCACCTTCTTATTCGGATAGCCGTCACGGTCGTCATACGGAATCTTATTGTGGTAAACATCCAGCACCTTCTTGGTCATTGCGGCAAGGAAACACGCCTTTTCGTACATCATGTCCGCCCCGCCAATGTGAGGCAGAAACTCCTCCGCCAGAATTTCCGAGATGAGCTTCTCCCTCGGCGCCTTGTAGGTCGCAAGGGTGGAGGCACTTAGCTGCTCGCGAATACCGCCTCCGCTGCCCAGATGTTTCTGGAGATAATCTTGAGCCACCTGCTTGCCACGAATATCCGCCGCCTCCATAATACATTCCTGAAAGATCATTTCGTAGTCGTTGTGAACATCACCCATAATCAGTTCAATAATAGCTTTGTCTGATTCTACGCCAAGGGCACGGAACATAATGAAAAGGGGGAGCTCGGCTTTGATGCGGGGTAGGGTCACGCGGATGTGTTCAGGACCGGTCGCAAGTTTCGGATTGTAAATAATCTTGACCGCAATATTCTTGGGAACTCCCTCGTTATCGGGTCCGATCGACTTACATTCAATAATCTCCGCCTCCTTGTGTTTTGCCTTGTTATTACGGAAAACAAACATTCGATTTTCCGCCATTCGCTCCTGCGAAAGGATAATGCGCTCGCCGCCCTGAATAATGAAATATCCAAACGGGTCCGCCGAGCACTCGCCCAACTCGCGGGGATGTTTCTCAGGGCTCTCGGACAATAGGCAATATTTGCTGCCGACCATCACAGGAATCTTGCCGGCAAGAACGCGAGTAAGAGTCCGCGTCCGCGTCTCCTTTGTTCCCTTGCCAGGGTCCGTAAGGGTTGTAGTCACATCCATGTCCAGATAAACCGGCGCGGCATATGTGAAGTTGCGAAGACGGGCGTCATTCGGATACATTGGGGTAAGTGCACCGTTATTTTCGAAAATGGTCGGCTTGCGGATGCTGACATTTTGGAATTTTACGATCACCTCTACCTCACGGGGCGGACCACCACCTGGCGCCTTGCCGCCAGGAAGTGCCGTTGCCGGCGCCGTTCCGCTCGGAGTACCAGTCGTATCCTCTACGGTCACGCGGATGGCGGTACCCGCTGTGCCTGCTGCTGCACGTGTTGTACCCGTGAGCGTTAGGTCTGGCGATCCAACCACGCGGATTGGACAGGAGCGGAGAATAGTGTCCACCACGTCAAAGTCCATAAAGTGATTAAATGAGGCAATTTGGTGGTAGATAATCTGCCGATTGTCATGCTGAGCAAAGTAAAGGTCTAGAATTCGTTTCCAAGCGTTCTCCATTCTACAAGTTGAAGTCCGAGTTGGGCGCCGAGGTGTTAATCAAATTTGTTCAGGCTTTAAATCGCCGGCAAATAAAGACGACTGTATAATATCTAAGTCATATTTAGAGGTTCAGTTGTCAATGTCTGACCCAAAGCAGTATAAGGAGTTAAATGTGACGTTGACGGAACAGGATGTAAAGAAATTCGCCCGGAGTACGACACGAAAGCGACGGGTAAAGGGCGGTGCCCTTGCTCCTGCCGACGTAAAAGCCGCCGATGCCGAAACTGTAGCAACTGAACTTGCCACCGGTATTGTACCGCCAGTTGTCGTTATACCAGGCGCCCCTGCCGCTGTCCCATCCATCGATACCCGCGGACAGAGTTGGATCCCATCGGCTAATACAAATACAGTACCCGGCGTTGAAAAACAAGTGACTCCTGCACCTGGACCGACTGCCGCCGACGTTGGGCTCACTGTAGGACCCCCTATGACGGGCGGGGCGTCGGTTTACAGTGGGAAAGGTACTATAAAATTATCGGCAAAGAAGAATTCCCTACACACAACGCCGGCGACCACCCCTGGCGCCCCGCGGATTTTGCCGACCAAGAAGAAAAGCGGGGGTGCGCCGGCAATGGTGACGACTCGGAAGAAGGAGCGGCTGGTGATATCTACATCGCCCGTGAAGACCCCCCAAAACACACATTCCACGAAAACACGCAAGTTCCGGGAGCGGCGGATCAGCATTACCGTACGACCGGGTGGACGCACAGCGGCACGGCGTATTAAGGATAAAGTGGATGCGCTGCCGATTGGACAGGTCCGACGTGCGTTACTGCGCAAGGGGGTCCTAAAGCCGGGAAATAGCAAAACGCCGGAGCCGATGCTGCGCGCAATGTTAAAAGATTATCTGCTCCTCCATAATGCCGATTAGCCGTTCGGTCCCTTGGCGGTCTACAGTACCTTTCCTATAGTAAAATTATTTCCGGTAAATAATTCTATTATACAATTAAAAATACCCCAAGGGTCCACCCTTGCGCCGATTTAATTATACAGAGCACCGCGCCTCCGAAAAAAATTTAGAATCGTGTAGCGTCATAATGACTATTTTACCGCAAATACACAACTTCTTTCTTAGCCGACGGACTCAACAATGCGCACCGCGTTCTTAATTATAAAAAACTTCAGTTGCCCGAAGAAATGGCGTATCCGGTTCCGGTTTCTACGCCGGCATCCACTACTAACATCACAGGTGTGACCGATGAACTAGACGCCACGCTGCCTTCCCAGATTTTTCTGGCGGCGATCAAGAAGACGTGGACGCACGTCCCAAATACACCCGATGAGGCGATTGCACTCTATCGGTACGTGATGAAGTCCCAGGTTGAGCCGGCGATCGCTGCACTTCTTAAGGAATGTAGCACAAATCTTACGGAGCCTGAGCAGGCGCACGTAGCGGCGAATGTGAAGACGGTGCCTTTAGTCAAGAAGAGCTGCTGCTGGTAATCTGACGAATCTAAAGCGATTTCAAGTATATTAATATAAGATATCTGAAATCCTTGCAACCAAAACCAGATATGCCACCGAAAAAAAAGGGGGCGCCGGCAAATAGCGAATCTATGGAAAGCCTGTATCTCAAACATTATCTGGAGGAGAGGGCTAAATATGGTGAAAAAACGGCAATATTGCTTCAGGTTGGACGCTTTTTTGAAATGTATGACAGCCTGACAGTCGCAACGGGTGCAACAAATACAAATATGCAGGCGCTTGCCGAAATTTGCGGATGTGCAGTGGAGCCGAAGCCGACCGCTGATCCTGCGCGCCTTAAACTTTTTTGGGGATTTCCTGAATCGGCATTGGACAAGTATGAACGGATGATGGTAGTAGCGGGCTATTCGGTGGTGGTGGTTACCCAAAACAAGGATGGGACGGATAAAGTCACAAGTCGCACCATTGATCATGTGAGTAGCCCTGGCACGTATTTTGAGGCGGAGGGTGCCCTGACGGTTCGCGCCGAAGAGCAGTGTATGGTCGGTATGTATATTGAGCCTTATACGTACCAGCCCAAAGATGCCGCCGTCAGAATGCAGCAGCGGTGGTATGTAGCAGTTTCGGCTTTTAATATTAATACGGGAGAAGCCGTAAGTACGGAGGCACATTTGACGCTGATTGATGACCGTGCGGTCTGCGATGCTATTCAGCCGTTCTTGTCGATGTATCCGCCGGCGGAGGCGGTGGTTTGGTGGTCAGCCGGCGCTGAGCAGCCATTGCCGGATTCGGCGGTTTTTTCACAAATTTTGGGGCTTGGGGGCAAGCAACCTCGTCCACCCCTTCACATCAGAACTCTTGACAAAAAGGATGAATCAGGGGTGGGCGCAGATCGGCTGCGGATCCAATTTTTCAAAGATCTTTACCAGCCCACCTCCGCCCTTTCGGTTGAGGAACATCTGGACATCAGTCGCCATCCTCAGGTTCGTCGGTCCCTGTGCCATCTTCTTTCATTTATTCGAGACCACAACGCCTCATTTCTTCAAAGGCTATGCACTCATACAATTTGGGAGCCGGCAGATTATCTTATTTTGGGCAATGCCGCGCTGGAGCAGCTTGCCATGATTTCACCAAATTCGGCAAGAGCCCACGAATCCCTTCTTCACTGGCTCCAACATGCATCTACGGCTATGGGTAGGCGTTTTCTGCGAACGCGTTGTCTGACTCCGATTGCCGATACCGAGGAACTCAACAGTCGTCAGGAACGGATTGAAGTGTTGCGAGCCGTTAAAGATAAATCCGCCTACCTAGGTCATCTCAAGGGAATGTACGATTTGCCGAGAATTTATCGCCGATTCGCGCTTGGCAAAGGTGGCAGCCAGGATTTGCTATGCCTATTCACAACCTATGAACATTGTCGCGATTTGCTTGTATGCACCACGGCGACTCCTTGCGGGCTGGATGTTGAACAACACGGATTAGTTCTAGAACATATCAACCAACTTCTGACTACATGGAGCGCTGTGCGAATTCGGCAAAGTTGCGGACAGATCGGCGAGGGATGCGGGGGCGGTGTGCCGGTGGTTGGCTCATTCCACCCCTGGGTCCGCGGACAACAACCGGACCTTGACCTTCTTGAGGATAAATGGACCGCGCTGGAAAAGGAAGCTCTGGGACTCAAGCAAAGTTGGGAGAAAAGTCTGAAGGAAGAGGATGTTATTAATTGGACAATCAAAGACGAAGCTCCGTTTACATTTACAACAACGCAACGTCGCGCAACTTCGTTACAGGGCTTTTTTAAAGGTACAAAGAAAACGTGCGGATTTGAAATTGTAAAGCGTGCGTCGAGTACAACGGCGGTGATTGTACAAAATACGCGACTTGGTGAACTAAACACGGCAGCAATCGCCCTTCGCGCCGAATGGGTCGCCGCTACTACCGCAAAATGGCGCGCGCATTGGCAGACCTGGATCCGCACATCGCAATCCACCGGATTGTTCGAAACTCTGGTAAACTGGGTAAGTACATTTGACTGTGAATGCGCATTTGCCATTCTTGCCGATAAATACGGATATGTTCGTCCAGACTACGTGGATCCCCTGAACGATACCGCAGCGGGATTCAGTGTCACAGCACTCCGCCATCCAATCATTGAACGGGTCCGAACTGCCACTCCGTATATTCCTCATTCGTTGGCGTTTGGAGAATTTGCCAAGGGTGCTGAAGGTGCGGCAGCCGCACCCAACGGTCTCCTTCTTTACGGAGTGAACGCCGCCGGCAAATCCTCGCTGGGCAAGGCGATCGGTCTCGCCATTTTAATGGCACAAATCGGTTGTCCCGTTCCCGCCACTGCTATGACCCTGATACCCTATACCGGTCTCTATACGCGCATTCTTGGCAACGACAATCTTTGGGCAGGGATGTCATCGTTCGTAGTAGAAATGACCGAGTTTCGGAGTATCTTGCGATCCGCCGCCACAAGGATGTTGGTCATCGGCGACGAACTCTGTGCCGGTACAGAGACCGCATCCGCCACGGCAATTGTTGCCGCCGGCATCCAGACCCTTGTCCGCCGCGGCGCCCACTTTCTCTTCGCTACACATTTACACGAATTGTCAGAAATCCCAGAGATCGCAAACGATCCAAAAGTCCGACCATATCATTTATCCGTTTGTTCTGATCCAACCACGGGAGCACTTATTTATGATCGAGCCCTTCGTGCCGGTGCAGGTTCACCAATGTACGGACTGGAAGTCTGCCGCGGTCTGGATATGGATGCCGAATTTCTTGCCCTTGCATCTACCCTGCGAAAGCGAATGTTCACTGCTGACGGCAAGGCTCACACCAGTCGTTACAATGCGGACGTCGTTGTCAGCCGATGTACGGTATGCGGCGCCGACGGAACCAATAGTCTTGAAGTACATCATATTGTCCCACAGGCAGCCGCCGATGCCGCTGGCTATATTGCGCCAGGACAGCATAAGAATACTAAGTCAAACTTAGTTGTATTATGCGAAAACTGCCATCGGAAACATCACTCCGGATTGTTAGAAATACAGGGATGGATGCATACATCGGAGGGTCTCAAGTTAATGACAAAGTGATAACGGCTAGGAACTAGCTGGAGCTCCTGGATCGCCTTTGGGACCCTGGGGACCAGCAGGACCCTGGGGACCGGCAGGTCCAGCAGGTCCAGGGGGACCCTGAACGGCACCCTTTGTCTCAAGGACCTTGATGCGCTCCTCTAGACTGGTGATTAAGTTATTGACACGGGCAAACTCGCCACGCAGTCCATTGCCGATGCTGTAGTTTAGTCCACGAGGATTCGTGACTGAGGTCATTACGCTTTATGTTTGGTGAAACGATTAGGTTATTACGATTTAAACGCGTGAAGTCATAAAATTTGATAGGTCGTGTGTAATATACCCGGGATAATCAGAGGTCTTCACCAAAATGCTTATTCCTGTGCGTTGTATGAACTGTGGAAAGCTGCTTGCCGATAAGTGGAATTATTATCAGAAGCGCCTACGTGAAATGAAGGGTCCAGGATATGCTGAGCCGACGTGTTTTGATGGAAAACAGATTCCGAAGACACCAGAGTCCGTAGTCTTTGATGAACTTCAGCTAACTCGCTATTGCTGTAAGAAGACGTTGCTGACACACGTCGACTTGATTGAGAAAATCTAATAGATAAATAGAATGAAGTTCAATAATGGTGTAACTAACTTACATTTGTTTGGAGTTATTTTATCCGTTATTGCTGTAGTGATTGTTGCGGTCGTATTCCCGACGTTAGCTCCTCCTACGTTTTTCATTGCGTGCTGCGCAATGCTGTTTATAGCAGCGTGGATTCATCGCTCAGAATTCAGAACAGAAGAATATGAGCGTAATACGTTCAAGTATACGTTACGTAATAACGCATCGAACGTTGTAATATTTATCGCTATTCTTGGCATTGTTGGATTCTGGTATTTTAGCCAGAATAATACGGCGTATGTAGGTCCGGCGCCTGTTATACCTGTTTTACCAACCGTAGGCGGCGGTCTCACTAGTGTAGCAAAAAACGCTGTTTCCCGGATTAAGGAAGTTATGCGTACGGGCAACATCAGTGCTTAGATAACTTATAATATCATAGTAAATCAAGGATATTTGATTTACCATGCCATCGATTGCAAGTATTCAACATAAATTGAAAGCGTTTGATACATTTGCGCGTCATTCCGACAATACAGACGCTTTACGTAAGAAGTGGCGCGCACTTTTTGGAACAGAGTTGACGGAGGTTTCCGCAAAGAGTTTCGCCGCACATTATAGGGAGATGCGTTCTAAATCAACACGCGGTCACAAGAGCAATAAGACGTCTCGCCGCGGACGTAAGGTTCAGCGCGGCGGCGTAGGTGCTCCGTTAAATTACGTGATGACACCCGGTGCGAATGTTTCGGTCTATGGTCGTTTTCCTGTTGAAGTCGATACAGATCCAGGTTCGATTAAGGATTTGGATGTTTACTTCCAGAGTGCGCTCACGCTGGGTTGCGGTAATAAGACGGAATTCTGGCCAACGGTCCCTGCAAATATGGGTTCGAATCAGGTTGGCGGACGCCGCGGCAACCGTAAGGGGCGTAATACACGCAAGGGACGTAAGGGCGGCAAGGGTCGCACTATGCGCCGCCGACAGCGTGGCGGTGACGTATTTGATACGATCGGCAGCTGGCTAGGCAATGGTTATACAGGCTTGGTTGGAGCGGCGCCCCCGACTCTAGATGACATTAGCCGCCCTGCGTTTTCCACGGTGTTTCCGAATCCTCTACAGCGCGCGTATATGGGATATTCTGGCGAAGTACCTGGTAACTATCCTGCGCCACCACAGCCTGAAAAGGCGACTTGGAATTATGTAAGCAATGGTACTACGGGTGTGTTATCTCCACAGCATGTAACAAGTATTACAAAGAATTTTAATACTATAGCCACTCCGGCGCCATATTCTGCGCCGCTAGCTAAACCCTATGCGTAAATCAATCTTTGCTTTTCCTGTAAACAGGAACTACAAAGAATTAACTTCAAGTTATAGAATAGGGAGCTAATGAACCGTAAGACGCGTCGGTGTACTTATCGCAAGAATCGCAAGTCGAACCGCAAGTCGACACGTAGGGGTCTTGCGTTTGCACGGCGTACACGCAGGCATCGCGGTGGTAGTTTTTTAGAAGCATTAAACCGCCCGCTTCTTGCTACCGTATACCCGAATCCTTTACAAAACACGTATGCTGGATGGACTGGTGCACAGCCAAATAATTATCCTGCCCCGCCGCCGCCTGTAGATAAGACTTGGACATATCTAACAAATGGTGCCCCTATAAATCCTAACATTGCGCATATAAATACAGGGTTCGCAATGATAAACAGTCCGGTACAGTATAGTTCGGCACCTTTATCGAAATACTAAATTAGCGTTATATTTGGTTTGTTGTCTTTGTTGAACAAGGATCACAAAGCGGAACGCGGGCTAAGGAAAGGTCTATACACAAACAGAGAGGTATGAGCCAGCAACCAGGTATTTGTCAGCCACCAGGCTCTGGTGTATCCCCTTCGCTAGCTGATAGCGCCCCGGAACTTTTTCAACGTTATTTCGATGCGAACCCGAATACATTTCTTACTACGCATCATATACAATCGTACGAGGCGTTTATCTTTCGTGAACTTCCCGAATTGATTCTTGCCGAGAATCCTATTACAATCCTTAAGGAACCGATTGATGCTGAAAAGGGTATTTATAAATACAAAACGGAAATCTTTGTCGGTGGTCTAGCCGATGTTCCTGAGAACCTTTCGCTCGATGTTGGTGCGCCAATTATAACACTAGATGCCGGCACAACGGTTCGCCGTATGTTTCCAAATGAAGCCCGTATTCGTTCTCTCACATATGCGGCAACCTTCCGTGCGGATATTCTTATTCGTCTAACATTTACAAATCCAACTGTCGGCGAGGGCGGCGTTGTCTATACAAAACAGGTGCGTGATCTGAAATTCGAGAAATTTAACCTTTTCCGTATTCCGATTCTACTACGTTCGAAGTTATGCGCCACATACAATGCGCCAAAATCGCTCTTGATGGAAATGGGGGAATGCCGTAATGACGCGGGTGGATACTTTGTTGTAGACGGAGCGGAGCGTGTACTTATTACACGTCAGGAACAGGCGTTTAATTCCATTTATATTTCGGTAAAGCCGCCTACAGATGATAAGATCGCAACATATGCGTCGGTTATTTGCCAACATCCGGTGACAAAGCAGACTCGACGTGTGGGTATTTATCGTCTACACGCATCGCGGTCAAATGATGAAGGTGTTATTCGTGTAAGTATTCCATTTGTGAAGGGCGCAATACCCCTGTTTGCGCTTTTCCGTGCCCTTGGTGTTATTTCTGATAAGGAAATTGTACGTATGATTTTACCTGATACATCATCACCCGCGACAATGTCTATGGAAAATACCCTTATTGCAAGTATTCAGGACGCGCATCCGATTATATCACAAATGCAGGCAATTGAATTTATTCGTACGCTCACGAAGGGTTTCATTATCGAGAACGTCCTGGATATCTTACATACACATTTATTCAGCCACGTACCGGATCGCCCGCTTGCTCGCGCACAGTACCTTGCCGAACTTGTACGTCGTATGATTCGCGTTGAGATGCGTATGGAGCCGAATACAAATCGTGATGATATTCGCAACCAGCGTCTGCTGCCGACGGGCACGTTGCTACGTGGACTTTTCTCCGACTGCTGGAAGGACTGGAAAAAGGCGGTCCGTCTACAAGTTGACGTAACCTACAATTACAATAAGAGTCTCTATACGGATGAGAATTTCTTGAATATTTTCAGCCCTGGTAACATTGCAAAGATTCTTGCTTCATCCGCCCTAAATGATAGTATTTTACGCGGCTTCCGCGGCAAGTGGGGAACGAACCAATATAATATGAAGAGCGGTGTGATTCAGCCCCTTGCCCGCATTTCGTATATGGATGCGATGAGTCACGTTCGCCGTGTGGTGAGCGACTTTGATACGTCGATGAAATTGGTGGGACCCCGCCACCTGAATCCGAGTCAGATTGGGTATTTCTGTACAAGCGAGACGCCGACGGGTGCGCACATCGGCGCCACGAAGAATTTAAGTATTTTGACGGCAATTAGTATTGCGTCACCTGCTGACCAATTGATGAATTGGTTGCTCACACGCGGCGGCGTGACAGATGTTGCGGCGGCAACACGGGCGGTAGTGGTGACGGCGGCGTCGGTCCAAATCAATGGCGGTACAATTGGCTTTTCGACGGAACCTGGATTGCTAACACGGGTGCTCAAGTTGATGAAGTGGACGGCGTGCCTGCCGCCGACGGCGTCTATCTCTTTCAATACGGCGGACAATAGCGTGCGTATTTATTTGGATGACGGTCGTCCGCTGCGCCCGCTATGGCATTTAGCCGCAGGGGGCACTTGGCCTGCGGCGGCAGTGGCGAAGCCTGTGCCCAGTTGGCGCGACCTTATTTGCGGAACATTGCCGCTGACCGCAGATCTTGGCATTTATTCTACAAAGTTTGTGGACCCACTGGCGACCCCTGATGGGATGCCGGACCCAGACCTACCGGTCACGCTTGCTGATTACGATAAAGCTTTGGCGCCTCATATTGGCGCGATTGAGTATATTGACCCGTACGAGGGCAATGAGGCGTATGTGAGCTGGTACGGAAATAAGGCGGACTTGACGCCGCAACATACCCATGCGGAGATTCACCCCTCGTCTATGATGGGACTCCTTACCTCAATGATTCCGTTTGCGAATCATAATCAGTCGCCGCGTAATCAACTCAGTTGCTCGCAGTCCAAGCAGGCAATCGGCTACTATGCTACAAATTACGAGAATCGCTTTGATACGTATGGCAGTATGGCGTGCTACGGCGAGGGCGCGCTGGCGCGCACAATTGTTCACGAGGCGGTGGGCGGCGGCGCAATGCCGTACGGCAGCAATATCATCTTCTGTATCAATTCGTTCAACGGCTACAATCAGGACGACGGCATCCTGTTTAACCGAACAAGTATACAGCGGGGGCTGTTTCGCAGCCTGTCCCTGCGGTCGTACACGGCAACGGAGGAGGTGGATCCGATGAGCAAGGCGGTCTATCGTATTGGCAATCCGCGAACGGTGTTGGCGTGGACCGACCTCAAGCCTGGCTACGATTACTCGGCGCTGGACGACGATGGAATTATTCGTGAGGGCACGCGCATCCACGATAAGTCGGTGCTTGTTGGAATGTATCTCACCAGTCCTGATACGGGCGCCGTTACGGACTCGTCAGTGTTACCAACCGTGTTTACAAACGGGCGCGTCGATAAGGTGGCGGTGCTCCATCAGGCAAACGGAATGCGACTGGTTCACGTACGAATTTTGGAGGAGCGTATACCGGAACTCGGCGATAAGTTCTCAAGCCGCCACGGTCAGAAAGGCACAATGGGTATGTTGTTAGATGCGCAGGATATGCCACGGACGGCAGACGGACTGGTACCGGATGTGATGGTGAATCCTCACTGTATTCCTAGCCGCATGACAATTGCGCAGCTGCTTGAACAGGTCTTTGGAAAACTAGGAGCGGTAATGGGCGCCAAGATGAATGCAACGTCGTTTATGAACGATGAGCAGTCATTCAAGGCAATCGGTGATGCGTTGGAAGTGCTGGGATTTCAACGTGAAGGTGAGGAGATTCTATATAGCGGTATTACTGGCAAGATGTTTACCTCGTCGGTATTTATGGGACCGCTGTACTTTATGCGTCTCAAACATTTAACTCAGGATAAGTTGAATAGCCGAGCAAAGGGTCGTAAGGAGATTCGTACGCATCAGCCAACGGGCGGTCGTGGCAATGAAGGCGGTATGCGTATTGGCGAAATGGAGCGCGATGCGCTTATTGCGCACGGTGTTACGGAGTTCTTACAGGAGTCGATGATGAAGCGTTCGGATGGCACGACGTTTTGGATTTGTAATGGTTGCGGTACGATTCCGATTTACAATGAGGCGCAGAAGTTGTTTGTATGTGCAACATGTGACGGACCGCTGACGTATCAGGGCGAGACGGCGGATACGTTGGGCTTGGTGCTACCGGTGAAGAAGTCCCGTACGACATTCAGCCAGATTGAGGTGCCGTATGCACTCAAGTTGCTGGAGCAGGAGTTAACGACGTATGCGAATGCGAGCGTGCGCTTTTTGACGGAGAAACACGTGCGGGCATTCCGCGATCTGCCGTCGGGCACGGGTGTATTTGAGTCTACACCAACGCCCCCGCCGACGGATATTTTGTCCTCAGTCATAGCAACAATTGTTGGAAATCCAGCACCCACACCGACATCTACACCGACATCTACACCACCAACGTCTAGTACAACGTCTGGCGTAACTATATCGAAGGATCAGGCAGCGGCAAACGCGATGTTTGATTTTATGCCTGGTGGTCCGCCTAAGTTGGAAGTCATTGCTGAGGAATCTACACCAGTTTTGGATGCAGCGGATATGCCTACACCTACGGCAACCCCGCCGGCACAATCAACAGCGGTGCCTGATAATACGGATGTAAAGATTGTGAAGGTAAATGCGCCTACACCAGATATGGCGGGACCGGCGGAGTCAGTGCCAACGGTCATCAGTGAAGCAGGAGATAATCCGCTGATTGCTGAAGGTACACCTATGCCTGAGGTCGATGCAACATCGGTACAGGCAGTAAAAGGTGAGCCTTCGCCTGTTGAACTTAAAGTTGAAACTCCGGCTTCAATAACTACGGAACTAAGACCGCGGCGGTCTAGTATGAAGGGCGGTCGTGCAGCAGCGGCGGAGACGGTTGTAGATCCAGCCACGGCAGCCTCTTCGGATGCAGATGTAAAGGTTATAAAAATAGATGCTTGAGTAGAGGATGCCAAGACGATACACCCGAAAATTGGCGAAACGTGGCGGTGCTACGTATCGCGAACAACAAAAAAGTTTACTATGTGGCAAACACGCTATTAATCACGTATTACAAGAGGAAAAGTTTGTATGGGAACCGAAGAAAAAGACATTGTATATTCCTGCAGTGCCTGCAGGTGAAACCGCTGCGACACACCTTAAAAAATCGGAAACAAAAGTTAATATGGCTGTAGCGTGCAATGAGTATAATGAAAATACATTAAGAAACCGTGAGAGTGAACATTATCCAAATGCCTTAGATGATTTATATAAGCGACTTTTTGTTGATGTAGAGCCTGAAATGGGGGAGCCAAAAATACCAGAGCCTGGAGCGTATAGAACTGGAAAGTATGGAACAAAATCGGATGCCGAAATTACAGCAGAGATATTAGCAGGTCGTAATGCATCATTTGTAAAGGTGAAGGCAAATCAGGAGAAAGATAGAAATAAATATAAAGCGGCTATTACATTTACTAAGGATGGTAAAGTAACTAATATTAATCGTGATAAACTTGATGAAATCTATAAAAAAGAATGGTTAGCCGACCAAAGAGACGAGATAAATAGATATGATAGTGCGTGTGACGCATCTGGAAATTTTAGATACGAATTACTTAGAAATTGGGCAAATATATTGGGATATAAGGGATTTTCTACATCATTTTATGATGTGACTCTAGATGAACTAGGTGAGGATGCACGTCCCAGCAAAGAGGGGGTTTTTATATATAATAACGATAGGGCTACATATCTTACCGAAATGCTAAAGATATTGCCGTCACAACTGGCAAAACCGGAATTTTTAGGAATTGTGATAGGAACTGCTAGAAAAGATTCTGGTACAGATGTTGGACATTTTAATGCAGTAGTAATGTATGAGGAAGATTGTGAGCCAAAGCGTAGAGTTGAATCTGACCCAAATAAGAAACTTTATTCGTTTATTGATTCTATGGATCAAACCGGTAAGGATGGTGTATGTATATTAAGTAAGGGTGCAAAAGCGTGTTATACACAAACCGAGTTATTAGCAAAAATTAAGACACTTGGACCGGCATCTATGGTTTTCTTATATGGATACGATGAAGATGAAAGTGGTCCGATTCATCCCTATGAGTCGGTCGCGTATCAGCGAATGAAGATGGCAGCAGCACCGGCAGCAGAAGCGGCAGCAGCACCGGCAGCAGCACCGGCAGCAGCACCGGCAGCAGCACCGGCAGCACTGAAAAATAAAGAGGAAAGCGAGGATGAGACGAGCGATGATGATAGCAAGACGTCGAGCAAATATGATAGTGAGGAAGATAATAAAGAGACAACTAACAATATAAAAGCCGCATTAAAAGCATCTGAAGTTAACACTGTAGCAGAACCTAAAGCACAGGCAAATAGCAAAGATGCAAAAGCAAATGCTGCCAAAGATACATCACTTGTTGTAACACCAAAAGTCACAACGAAGACAAAGCCCTAAAAATTGAGGCAGCAACGCAATCTAAACACAAATAATTAAATAGAGTCAGATGGAAGCCGATACGATTGACCAGATTATCCGTTCACGACCTACTATTTTAGAGGTGCTGAAGGACCGTGGCTATGATATATCCAGCTACGAAAATACAAGCCCCGAGGAAATTCTCAAGGTGGCTACGACAAGCGCACTGATTCCGTTGCTTAAGATTGTTGCAACAAAGCCCGGCGTTACTGATGATGCTCCAGTAGAACGGATTATTGTACTCTATTGGGTTGAGAATGCGTGCCGTCTTCGCGTTGAACCCGATACAAATGCGCTATGGAACGAAGAAACCCCTGAACATTATAATCCCGATACGGATACGATCATGATTATGCTTGCCGAACCATTTCACCCAGTGTTTGATATCCAGTCAGCCAAGCAGTGGAATACACGTAAGGCGCGCGTCAGTTACTTCAATATGAAGAATCTGATTAGCAATCCATTACACCACGTGATGCAGCCTACATTTAAAAAGCTATCTGCTACGGAGGTGACTGAACTAGTAAAGCGTCTACATCTCAAGTCGAAGAAGAATCTACCACATATTGTTTATCACGTAGATATGGCGGCACGAGTTTTAGGATTATTGCCCGGTGATGTAGTACATTCTAAGCGCGGATCTGAAACGTGTGGTGAAGTGGACGGATATCGCATTTGTGTAATATAAAAACCACCTGAAAACGTAGGAATATGGAGTTGCCTTCGCAACAAGATTTTAGAGCTTTTTTGGATGGGCACAACAATGAATTAGAATCATTATATTCACAAATTGTGGACCAAAATAATATTACAGCATTGGCAAATAATACTCCTGGTGCCCAACAAAATGATTCTGCGCGTAAAAGCCGCGTTCAACAACTTATATCGGAAATGAACGCTTACTATTCACAGTTATATCAAACTGTTGAGGCAATTGAACGTGAACGTGAATCTATCTCTCAGTTTGTAAAGACAGCAAAGGAAAAATTAGAAATTATACGCGGGGAAATGAAGGAGAGATATGAACTTGCTGAGTTACGTAAGGAACAGGCAGCAGATGTGAAGGATAAATATGCGGCAGATTATCATAGTTCGGTACTAGGATTATGGCGTCCCCTTCATCCAAATACACGAGGTATATTATATACATCATCGACTGTATTAATGTTAATCGCCGTTGCGACTATAGGATATTTAGTTATGCTAAATAAGAATTCCCCGGCAAGGACTGTGACATCAATACTAAGTACAAAAGGTTCTGGTGATGGTCCGCCCACCTCGCTTTTTGATGAATCGACCAATTATGGAAGGGTCGCTGGCGGCGCATTGAAGCTTCGCGCCAAGAAATAAAAATCCGGTTTTGACAGAGAGATATGCCTGGAAACAATCATGTCGTATCGTGTCCCGAAATTGATCGGTCTTCTAAAAAGACTCCCGCGTTTCTATTACAGACGTGGACTGGCAATGGAGGTAAGGGTGTTATGAGTGATAGTCTTCCGGTTGATCCGAAGTCTGGAGTTATTACAAGTACTGCTATTGCAAAACACGTTGACTCGCTTATAAAGTCGGGTTTAATCCCTACACCTAAGATGAATAGCGATGGCGGTTATGATATGGATGCGCTTATGACAAACGATAATAAGTTATATTCGAATTTACAACAGGAATTCTGCTGGTATGATTCGCGCTATATGTATGCGCTAAACCAGTTTTTACAGTCGGCAACAGCTCGTCAGGCTACCAATGCTACGCAGGCGAATACTTATCTTGGACTTACACAAACCTTGAATAAGCGTGCGAATTGCGTTCTTCAGGTAATCAGTTACTTATCACAGTCTCGTGTCGGTAACATTATGGTGTCGAAGAAGGGTATTGATACTATGAATATTGATATTAATAAGAAGCTTGCTGAGTTAAATAAAGGTTACAATCTTCTTACTAAGAATGATGTGATTCTTACAACGCAGAAGGAGATGGTACGTTATACAGAGGAGAAGAACAACTATACAAATAACCGGATTGTGGTATGGACAGCATTGAATATTTTATCGCTTGGTGCGATATTCTATGTTTACCAGCGAGCATAAATCCCGGTCTAATCCATCCTATAAAACCCCCGAGAGAACATATAGTCTCTTGTGAGTTTCTATAATGAAAAATAGATAAAAGTATTTTAACATTACAGAGAAGAATGACAACCTATAAGAATCCAGCGATTGCTGCGGTCGTTCGTGACCAGCAATTAGAACGTCTAAATTTTGCTACAGGGTTACGCAAGGATCCTGCTGGTTACAGTCAATTTCAACAGAAGAATATTGGAGCGATTCTATCTGATGTTAAGAATCGCAAGCAAAGTGCGTTTCAGAAGGCACAAATCGATTTGGGTCGTTATATGGATATGCACCACAATGTTAATTTCTATAAGACTCGCTCCGGCGATGTAAATGCGATTACAGGTGTTATGCTAGAAAATAATCGTAGAATTCAACATTCGATTGAGCAGGATAAGGAAAATTCGAAGCGTCAGTTCGAGATTAACGAATGGTACAATTACGATAAGCTGGAGACCCTGTTTTTCTTACAGATTGTATTTATGTCCTCGTTGGCTTCAGCAATCGTGATGTATTTAACGAAGAAGGGTATGATTACGTTGGGATTTGCCGGCATTCTCTACAGTCTGCTCGGACTCAGTGTCGCCGGCGTTGGTCTGTACAAGTACTACTACACCGAGGGACCGCGCGACGTCAAGCTCTGGCACCGTCGCCGCTTCCCTAAGGCTGGTCCTACACCACCCCCGAGCTGCCCTGACCCTCTTTCGAAGACGGCTATGGATATTGAAGCTGCTCTTGCGGCTAGTGCCAAAACAATAGGACAGTGTGGAACAAATATTAATAATGATCTAACAAATATAGGCATAGGGGCTGTTAATCAGCTACAAGAATTTGAAGATAGTAATGTAACATTAATGGATCAAATACATGCTGTATGCGATCGCAGATAGGCTAAATGTTGAACCATTATAAGGATGGGTAATCAGCAATCGGCACCACCTCAATGTGCTCCTGGATGTAGTCCAACGTCGCCTATTTCGCAAGCAATATCTCTTACACAGACGCGTAATGTTAGTGCAACTCCAGATCCTGTTTCAGCGTGCCAGGCAAATAAGATTGCGGCATCAACATTGGAGAATCAATTAAATACGGCAAATAATGCGGTGGATCAATGTGATCCTAGTGTAAAACTTGCCCGGACAGCGCGCGAATTAGGGCGTGAGAATGCCCAATTTGTTAATCAATATCGAACACAGCAAAATACATTAAATAATGAACTTCAGGATAAATTTAAAATGGGAAATGATCTTGCAGAGGCTGTATCATTGCTAAAGCATTATGAGGCTGAGCTCAAGACAGAATTGGAAACATCTCAAAAAGATGCAATAAAGATGGAACACGACGAACGTAAATACCGTCGCGACTTTTTGGACAATGAACCGACAAATGGCGTGCCGTGGCACGTATTTGGATTCCAAACAAGCGATGATAAGGTGATGCTCACCTTTTGGATTGTTGCACTCGTTTCCTTTTCTCTTCTTGCACACGTAGCACTTATCACATTACAGCCAAATTCGACCTTTAAATTCCGCGCTATTAGTGGCACCGCGGGGGTTGTTCTTGCGTTGGTCGCGTGCTATTCGCTAATTACTTACTACGGTTAACCGCCTAACCACACCCCGTACAACATAAGTATATTCATTGAATATATGTATGTTTTCCTTCGCCTCCAAGTGCTAGCGCATTAAAGCTTTTCTTAAGTCAAGTTCTTTGAATTCTTTGGGTCGTAAACCGACACCACTCAACTGGGTATCGGCTCGGACTACGCCGGCGCGCTTACTCAGCACATCCAGCATCTCCTCGTATTTGAGGTTGGGTGTAACTAGAAATTTACGTTTCCACGCGTTAAACGCCTTTTTGAGGGGCTCGGCGGCAATCGTTTGACCCTCGCCGAAGATAAGCACTTTAATAAAATCATTAAAGAGCTCGTCTTTATTCATTTACAAA
>Ga0209829_10001548_pt1 | contig 18414 bp, 8 predicted proteins | sample C_140205_EF_Meta_FD_187311 | JGI IMG/M metagenome (GOLD analysis project Ga0209829, IMG submission 187311) | Freshwater microbial communities from Lake Croche, Canada to study carbon cycling - C_140205_EF_MetaG (SPAdes) (version 2) | ecosystem: Environmental > Aquatic > Freshwater > Lake...
AGGATCGCGGCGCGAGTTGAGGATCGCGGCGCGAGTTGAGGATCGCGGCGCGAGTTGAGGATCGCGGCGCGAGTTGAGGACCGCGGCGCGAGTTAAGGATCGCGGCGCGAGTTGAGGATCGCGGCACGAGTTGAGGATCGCGGCGCGAGTTGAGGATCGCGGCGCGAGTTGAGGATCGCGGCATAAAGCCGCTCCTACAGCTCCATTTCTGTCAGTTTGGTGACGGCGGATTCCCAAGCGGTGGTGGCGGTCGCGATCTGATCGACGACGGTGCTCAGCTCGCGGTTGAGATGATGGAATTTTCCTTTGTCGGCGTAAGAAGCCGGGTCTTCCAGCGACGCGGTGATCTCGGCTTGTTTCGTCTCAAGCTCGGCGACCTTTTTCTCCAGCAGCCCGACTTCTTCGCGGAATTTGCGGATTTCGTTCGGCGTGGCTTTTTTCGCGGCGGGCGCGGCAGCGGCTTTGGGTGCGGTGGCGGCGATGGCTTGTTTCGGGCGAGCGTCGGTGAAGCCGGCGGTGAGGGCGAAACGGGCGTCGGTGAGTTTCGATTTGTCCAAGTAGTAGTCGTAGTCGCCCGCGTAGGGGGTGAGGCGGCCGCTGTGGACGTGGAGCACGGTTTGCGCGAGCGCGCGGATGAAATGCACGTCGTGACTGATGAAGATGAGCGTGCCTTCGTAGTTCTTCAGGGCGTGGACGAGGGCGTCGATCGACTGAATGTCCAAGTGGGTCGTCGGTTCATCCATGAGGAGGAAGTTCGGCGGCTTGACGAGGATGCGGGCGAGGGCGAGGCGGGATTTTTCGCCACCGGAGAGGACGCTGATGGGCTTGTGGACGTCGTCTTTGCGGAAGAGAAAGGCGCCGAGAATGGCGCGGGCTTGTTGCTCGGTGAGTTGGTTTTCAATCGTCCGCAGCGACATGACGTTTTCGAACACGCTCATGCTGGTATCGAGGTTGTCGAGGCGGTTCTGGGCGAAGTAGCCGGCGACGACGTTCGTGCCGAGTTCGCGGGTGCCGCCCTGCGTGGGGATGACGTCGGCGAGGATCTTGAGGAGGGTGGATTTGCCGGCGCCGTTGGGGCCGACGAGCACGATGCGTTGGCCGCGTTCGCAGGTGAAGTTGAGATCCTTGTAAACGACGTGGTTGCCGTAGGCTTGTTGGATGTGTTCGAGGGTGATGACCTTCAGTCCGGAGCGCGGCGGCTGCGGGAACTTGAAGTTCATTTTCCGCAATTCCTCCGTAGGTTCTTCGACGGCGGCTTCTTTCAGGCGTTCGATTTGCTTCTCTTTGGATTTGGCCCGGGAGGCCATGGAGGCTTTGGCCCCGAAGCGGTCGACGAAGACCTGGAGGTGGGCGATTTCGCGCTGCTGGGTCTTGAAGGCGGCGGCCTGTTGGGATTTACGGGCTTCTTTTTCGGTGAGGAAGTTATCGTAGTTGCCGTGGTAATAGTGGAGCGAGCCGGAGCGGAGCTCGAGCATGCCGGTGCAGAGGGCGTTGAGGAAGGCACGATCGTGCGAGATGACGACGAGGCCGCCGGGGTAGCGGATCAGATAATCCTGAAACCAGAGGAGCGCTTCAAGATCGAGATGGTTGGTCGGCTCATCGAGGAGGAGGAGGGCGGGTTCCGCGACGAGGAGGCGGGCGAGGTGGGCGCGCATGACCCAACCGCCGGAGAACGTTTTCGCGAGTTTGAGGGCATCGCCTTCTTTGAAGCCAAGGCCGGCGAGGATTTTTTTCGCGCGGGGCTCGAGGGTGTAGTCGATGTCGTAGTCATCCTCGTCGGGTTCGAGTTTCTTACCGCTGGTGGCGATGTGGAGAATGGTTTCGTCGCCGGCGGGGGCGCTCTCCTGCGGGAGGTAGCCGAAGTCCGCGCCGCGTTCCCATTCAATGGTGCCGGTGTCGGGTTTTTCCTCGCCGAGGATGAGGCCGAAGAGCGTGGATTTGCCGGCGCCGTTCGGCCCGATCAGGCCGAGGCGGTCGGTGCGCGCAATGAAAAGAGACACCTCCGAGAAGAGTTCTCGGGTGCCATAGGACTTGGAAACGTCGGCGATGGTAAGCATCGGAACCGGATAACAAACACGAAGGAGGGGGGGCGCGTCAATGGCGGGCTTAAGCGGACGAAAAACTCACCGCGCGAGTGTCAGGGCGATGCACCCGGCGACGGCGATGACGCTGCCGATGAGGGCGCGGCGGCTGGGGCGGTCGCCTTCGAGCCAAAAGGCGATCGGGATGGCAAACAGAGGCGTCATGGCGGCGATCGGGAGCACCATGCCACTCGGCGTGGTGGCGAGGGCCCATTGGTAGCAGCCGACACCGAGGACCGGGCCGATGAGACCGTTGGCGAAGATCAAGCGCAGGTTCAAGGGGGCGGGAGCCGGAGCGACGGGGGCGGAGAGGGTGGGTTTGCGTGGGAGGAGGTGTAGCGCGAGAAACCACAAGGAGGCGAAGATCAGGCCGGCGAGGATGCGTTGGTAGGCGGCGTTGAGGCCAAAGGTGGCGTTGTGCGTGGCCTCGCCAGCGGCGTCGGCCACGAGACCGCCCTTGCGGCTGACGAGTGCGCCGAGGCCCTGGCCGGCGGCGGCGACCAAGCCGAAGAGGAAGCCGATGGGCTTAATCGTTACGCGCGGTGGACTGGACTTGCTTGGCATGAGCGCGAGCACGACCCCCGTGAGGATCACGAGGCCCCAGAAAATTTGCAGCGAGGTGAGCCGCGTATCGAGCCAGAGCCATTCGCCGCCGGCGGCGATGGGCGCGGCGAGACATTGGGTCATCAACACGGTGAGGCGCGATCCGAGCAAGGGCAGGGCGGCGTAGACGCCGAGGTCGCCCAAGCCCATGCCGATGACGCCGCTGAGGAAAAACCAGCCCACGCTGGCGCTGTTAAAACCGTGGCCGAGAGTATGCGCGAAGGCGCCGAGCACGACGGCCGCGACGATCAGCCGGCCGACGTTGGCCCGGGCGGGCCCGTGGGCGCGCGCATTGCGCCCGGAAAACGTGGCGTTGAGCGCGAAGAAAATGGCGGCGAGGAACGAGGCGAGCATCAGCGGGAAAGGCCGACGAGAGCGCACGGAGAGGGGTGACGCGACGGTTTTTTGTGGCGCAGCGGCACAGCGCCGCACAATTTCCACCGCACACATGAAAGCCAAGAAAGCCAGAGTAAAACCCGAAGCCGTCAACGCTGCGCTCGCCGCGAAGAAGGGCCCGATCTCGAAATTTATCGCCCATCACTATCGGCATTTTAATGCCGCCGCGCTGGTGGATACCGCGAAGGGTTATGAGGCCCACCTCAAAGCGGGGGGCAAAATGCTCGTCACGCTCGCGGGCGCGATGTCGACGGCGGAGCTCGGCATTTCCCTCGCGGAGATGATCCGCCAGGACAAGGTGCACGCGATCGTCTGCACGGGGGCTAATCTCGAGGAGGATATTTTCAATCTCGTCGCGCATGATTATTACGAGCGCGTGCCGCACTACCGCCATCTGACGGCGGAGGATGAAGTGGAGCTCGTGAAGCGGCACATGAACCGGGTGACGGACACGTGCATCCCGGAGATGGAGGCGATGCGCCGCATCGAGGCGGTGGTGGCCGATGAGTGGACCAAGGCGGATCAGGCGGGTGAGCGCTATTTCCCGCATGAGTTCATGTACAAGATTCTGCGGAGCGGAAAACTGAAGAAGAGCTATCAGATCGACCCGAAAAATTCCTGGATGCTCGCCGCCTGCGAGAAGAACCTGCCGATCATCGTCCCGGGGTGGGAAGACGCGACGCTGGGCAATATGTATGCGGGGCGCTGTGTGACCGGTGAGATCAAGCACGTGCACACGGTGCGCACGGGCATCGAATATATGACGTGGCTCGCCGATTGGTATACGCAGACGGCGAAGACGCTGAAGAATGGCGAAGGCTCGATCGGATTCTTCCAAATTGGTGGCGGCATCGCCGGCGATTTTCCGATCTGCGTCGTCCCGATGTTGCACCAAGATCTCGGCCGCACGGGCGTGCCGCTCTGGGGTTATTTTGCGCAGATCAGCGACTCGACCACGAGCTATGGCAGCTATTCCGGCGCGGTGCCGAACGAGAAGATCACGTGGGGCAAGCTCGCGGGTTCGACGCCGAAGTTTATCGTCGAGAGCGATGCGACGATCGTGGCGCCGTTGATTTTCAACTGGGTCCTCGGCAATTAAGCGATGCAACCCCGCAGGCGGCATAGAAGGCCTGCCGGGATAGCAAAGTCGACGGCCACCCGGGACGGATCGGGTGGTCTTTGCTCCGAAGGTGCATCGCCAAAGCGCCCGGGTCGGATACAGTTCTTCGAGGTGTCATTTAGATTGGCGAGAGTGCTCCAATGAACATGTTGGGCGGCAGCTCCGTGAGGGGTACCCCGCTCTCCCCATGGCTTTTCCGCTCGTGGGCTGAAAAAATATGAAGCCTTTCTCATGCTTTCTCCGTTAGAATCTGAACCACGGCGGACTCAACGTCGCACGGGGGAATTCGTGGGCATTGCCGGCGCGGCGATTCTTTTGTTTGGCATGGGCAGGTTGGGTCTTTTTCTGGCCACCCTGCACGGAAATATTTCAGCGGTTTGGCCGGCAACGGGCGTCGCGATTTGGATGCTGGCGATATTTGGCCGCAGAATTTGGCCGGTGGTGACTGGCGTGACTTTTGTACTGGAACTGCTCTACGCCAACGTCAACCCGTTCACCGCTTCGTGCCTCGCGATCGGCAGCACGGGGGAAGCGCTGGTTGGTGTTTGGCTTTGGCGATCAGTGCGGGAGGACGGGAGTGGTGTAGTGCGCGACCTTTACGGCTGTTTGGCGGCGGCGCTGGTCGCTCCCATTTTTAGCGCAACCATCGGAACGTTCGCCGTGCTCCACCAAGGGGTGGTCGGAGTTCCGTGGCATGATCTATGGCGGACCTGGTGGACCGGCGATGCGATCGGTGCGTTGACCGTCTTTCCGGTCTTACTCGCCGGACCCGAGTTTTGGCACGGGCCGCGTAAAGCCACGTTGCGTGAGGTGGGGCGTGGACTGCTGGTTTTGGCAGCGGCGAGCGGGGTGGGTTGGCTTTCGTTTGGCACGGCCGACGGAGGGAAATTTATTTTCTCGGTGTTTCCCGTTTTGCTGCTCGCGACCATTTGGTTCGGAGCGCCGGGTGTTCGATGCGTGGCCTTCCTCGTGGCTGCCGGTGGGATTGCAGGGGAGTTTGCCGGGCGGGGACTATTCGGCGGCGGGGACGCGAACGGCAGCCTGCTGAATTTGCAGATATTTTTGGCTTCAGTGGCGGTGGCGGCGTTGGTCCTTCCGGTGTTTCGCGCTCGGGGAAACAGGCTGCTGCCGGTGGCGGTATTACTGGTCGGTTGGACGTTGAGCGGATGGGTTTTCTCAACGTTGCAACGTGATGGGAAAAAGCGTGACGAACAGTTGCTCAGCGATCGGACCGTGACAGCTGAGGCAGCGATTCGGCTGCGGGCCAACAGTTACGTCGATGTGCTGCTCGGAGGGGCAAGTTTTATGGTCGCTGCGCCAAGTGTTCGGCGGGGTGACTGGCAGACCTACGTCAATTCATTGCGGCTTTCGGCGCGATATCCGGGCATCAATGGGTTGGGGGTTATCTATCCGGTGCAACCAGATGAAGAGTCAGGGTGGTTGGCGCGAATTCGGGCGGACGGTGCGCCGAGTCTAACGATCAAACCGTTTCCGGCTACGACTGGGTTGGCGGGTGATACCAAGTTTGTGATCACCTTGGTGGAGCCGGTGGCGCTGAATCAAGTTTCACTGGGACGCAACGTCGCGACTGAACCGAGCCGGCGGATGGCGGCGGAATTGGCGCGGGATACGGGCGAACCGCAAATGAATCGACGAATCCCGGGGTCCCGCGACGCGCAACGGCGCTCGGGCTATCTGCTCTACGTGCCCCTTTATCGGCGGGATGCGCCGATTGGCACGGTAGCCGAAAGGCGGGCGGCCCATGTGGGCTGGGTCTACGCGCAATTCTTCGTGGATAATTTTCTCAACGGGGTGTTGGGGCCGATGAAGGACTCACTGCAATTGCATTTTTTCGAGCAGGGCGGGCTGACGCGGCAACATTTGCTCGATGAATCCAGATCTACCGGTGGCGCCGACGCGAAGGAATTGGCGGCGTCCGTGAGCAAGGAACTGCCAGCGTTTGATCGCGTGACCGAGATGGAGATGGCCGGCCAAAAATTTAGCCTCGGTTGGAAGCGTGGTCCGGGCTACGTCGGCGCCGAGCAGTCGCAGTTGGCTTGGGTCGCGCTGAGTTTCACGTTTGCAACGCTGCTGTTGGCGGGGCTCGTGATGAATCTGCAGGTCAGCGGCCAACGCGCCCGCACCTTGGTGGAGGAGCGGACGCGCGAGTTGTCCGCCGCGCAAGCGCGGCTCCAAGGCGTGCTGGATGGCACCGCGTTTAGTGTGATTTCCACGACGACCGAGGGAACCATCGAGGTGTTTAATGCCGGAGCCGAACGCATGCTTGGTTATAAAGCGGAGGAAATGGTCGGACGGCAGACTCCGGCGGTGATTCATCTTTCGGGCGAACTGGTCGTGCGGGCAGTGGAGTTGAGCGCCGAGTTGGGCCGTGGGATTGAGCCGGGCTTCGATGCGTTGGTTGCCCTGCCGCGGCTTAACCAGACGGATGAACGTGAATGGACCTACGTGCGGAAGGATGGTTCGCATTTGCCCGTGTTGTTGAGTGTCACCGCGCTCCGCGATGCGACGGGCATAATTTTCGGTTTCTTGGGGGTCGCACACGATATCACGGAGCGAAAGAAGAAGGATTGGGAGTTGAGCAACGCGTTCCGGGAGTTGCAGCGCCAAAAGTTCGCCCTCGACCAGCACGCCGATGTGTCGGTGACAGATGTGAAAGGAAACATCATCTATGCGAACGATCGGTTTTGTGCGATTAGCGGTTTCTCCGAGAAAGAATTGGTTGGCCAGACTCACCAATTGATCAAGTCGGGGTATCATCCGAAGGAATTTTTCGGAGACATGTTCGCTACGATCGGCCGGGGTCAAGTGTGGCACGGCGAGATCTGCAACCGAGCCAAAGGCGGCCGGATCTTTTGGTCTCGATCCACAATCGTGCCTTTTCTGGATGCGGCGGGTGAGCCGACCCACTACGTGGCGATCCGCACCGACATTACCGCACAACGCGAAGGAGAGAATCGGCTCCGTCAGCACCATGAGGCGCTCGCTGATCTGACGCGGGATCGAGGCGGCGACGAAGTGACCGTTGACCAAGTTTTTCGGCGCCTCGTCTCGGTCAGTGGGGTGGCGCTAGGGGTGGATCGCGCGAGCATTTGGCTTCGCTCGGCGGATCGGACGCAGCTCATCTGCCAAACGCTCTATGAGCGGACGTCGAATACCTTTTCTGCCGGACACCGTTTGGTCATCGGGGATTATCCTCACTATATTGCTGCTTTGGACTCGAACCGCTTCATCGCGGCCGACGAGGCCGAAAAAGACGAACGGACGAAGGAATTTACCGACGGCTATTTGCGGCCACTCGGGATTGTTTCGATGCTCGATGCCACGGTGCGGCGAGAGGGCCGATTGGAGGGTGTCGTCTGCTACGAGAGCAGGGCTCCGCAGCGGGCGTGGCACGCCGATGAACAGGCTTTTGCGGGTTCCGTCGCGGATCTGGTGCAGGTGGAGCTCGAGCGTGAGAATCGCCGCCGGGCAGAAGACGAGCTGCGGGTAAGCCAGCAGCGATTGTCTGATGTGTTTCGGACCATGGCAGAAGGGTTGGTCTTGCAGGAAACGTCCGGCGTCATCGTGGAATGTAACGACGCCGCCGAACGTCTGCTGGGGCTCTCACGCGACCAAATCATGGGGCGCAGTTCGCTGGATCCGCGGTGGAAGGCGGTGCGGGCGGATGGGACTGCGTTCCCCGGGGAAGACCATCCTGCGATGGTCACCCTCCGAACCGGCCGCGCCTGCAAGGCGGTCGAAATGGGGATCTATAAAGCGGACGGGACGCTGGCATGGCTGTCCATCAACACCGAACCGTTGTGTGCAGAAGCTGGGGAGGTGAAGATGGTGGTATGTAGCTTTACCGACGTCACTGAGCGTCGGCGCGCGCAGGACAGTTTGGCGCAGGCCAGAGACCAAGCGCTGGAAGCGTCGAGGCTGAAGTCGGAGTTCCTCGCGACGATGAGCCATGAGATCCGGACGCCGATGAACGCGGTGGTGGGGATGGCGGGGTTGCTCGTCGATACGCCGTTAAATTCCGAGCAGGAGGATATGGCGAGGACGTTGGTGAACGGGGCGGAGAATCTGATGGCGATCATCAACGATATTTTGGATTTTTCTCGGATTGAAGCCGGGCGGATGCGGCTCGACCCGGCCGACTTCGATTTTCGCCGGGTGGTGGAGGACACGGTGGCGCTCCTGGCTGGACGGGCGCACGAGAAGAACGTGGAGCTGACTTGCGAGTTCCAGTCGCTGCCGACGACTTTGATGGTCGGAGATGGCGGCCGCGTGCGGCAGGTGCTGACCAACCTAATCGGCAATGCGATCAAGTTTACCGACCTGGGTCAGGTCGACGTAGTCGTCTCGACCTTGGCCGAGACTCCGCGGAGGGCGCGGTTACGGGTGGCAGTGAGGGACACTGGAGTGGGTATTCCGGTGGAGGCGCAGTTGCGGTTGTTTCAGCCGTTTACTCAGGCCGACGGGAGCACGACACGTCGGTTCGGTGGCACGGGTCTCGGGTTGGCGATCAGCCGGCAATTGGCGGAGTTGATGGGCGGAGAGATCGGCTATGAAAGCGAACCGGGGAAGGGCTCGCTGTTCTGGTTTGAGGTCGATCTGGCTCGTGGATCGATCGATGCGCCGGGCACGCCGCTCGAGGTGCCAGCGGGACTGCGCGTGCTGGTGGTGGATGACAATGTCACCAATCGACGAATCTTGACCGGGCAGTTGGCGCAGTGGAGTGCGCTCGTAGAAACGGCCGGAGATGCGGCATCGGCGATGGCGCGCCTGCGCGAATCGGCGGCCGCACCGGTGGATCTGGTGCTGCTGAATTGGAATATGCCGGACAAAGACGGACTGGAGCTGGCCGAGGAGATTCGCGCCGACCCATCGCGGGCAGGTTTACGGCTGGTGATGTTGTCCTCGGCCGCGCCGATGACCGAGGCTGAGCGGGCGTTGAACGTTGGCTTCGCGGCGATGTTGACGAAGCCGGTGACGGTGACCCAGCTCGGGCGTTGCTTGGCGCGGGTTTTTGCCGCAGCGCCAGTCGCGGGTTCCCTGGCGGTGCCGAATCAGTCGGTCCAACCGCAAGGACGCGGCCAACGGTTGCTGGTGGCAGAGGACAATATGGCGAACCAAAGAGTCGCCGCGATGCTCTTGGGCAAAATGGGCTATGTGGTCGTGCTGGCCGACAACGGTCAGCAGGCGCTGGAACGGCTCGCCGCAGAGCCGTGCGATGCAGTCTTGATGGATTGTCAGATGCCGGTGCTCGATGGCTATGAGACGACGCGGCGAATTCGATCAGGTGCGCTACTCACCGTAAATGCGCGGTTGCCGATCATTGCATTGACGGCCTACGCCCGACCTGAGGACCGGGCGCGTTGTCTTGACGTGGGCATGGACGACTATGTTTCGAAACCGATCCGAGCAGAAGAATTGCGCGCAGCGCTGGAGCGGTGCGGTTTGGTCGGATCGGGCAGCCGGTTGGGGAGTAGGCCGGTTTCAGCGGAGGGTGAAAATGCATTTGATGAAGAGGCGTTGGAAACCGCGCGGAAGCTGCCGGGGCTCGAAGGGCCGTCGCTTTTACCGGAGTTGGTCCGGCTCTATTTGAGCGATGAAGCGGAGCGATTGGCGCGGATCGGCGGCTTGGTCGTGAAGCGGGCGGGCGAGGAACTCGGGGGTGAGGTGCACAGTTTGGGGGGCAATGCTGCGTCGTTTGGGGGCGTGCAGGTGCGCCGATTGGCGTTGGAGGTGGAGCGACATGCCCGCGCCGGGGAGTGGGTCGCGGTGGCCGTGGAATGGGAACGGTTACAACAGGCGAGCGAGCGCCTGCGGATTGAGGTAGTTCAGCGGCGGTTGCTCGAATCATGAACGGCAGGACCGGCTACCACGGGCGCGATCAGCGGTTGACGCGCTTTGCCAGGTGGTGGCGGGTTGCGGGGGGCTTGATGTTTGGTGCGGTCGTGGCTTTGGCCCAGCCGCCGGAAGTGCAGGACTCGTGGCGTTGGACGTCCTTCGGGAAGGCCGAAGGACTGCCCTCGGTCCGCGTGTTGGCGATAAAGGAAACCGCGGGCGGCAAGGTATGGGCCGTGACGCAAAGGGGGCTGGCTTACTATGACGGATATTTTTGGACGCCGGTTGACCTGCCGGTCAGTGGACTGACCCACAATCGGGCGATGATCGCGACCTGTGGTCCCGACCAGGTGCTGGTGCAGATGGGGCAACAGGCCTACCTCGGCAACGCGCAGGGTTTTTCAGCGGTGAGATTTCCGGCCGAGAGCGGCAACCTAGAATTGAGCGGGGTTGCGGCGCTGGCGGACGGACGCGGCCTGGTGCGGAACGACGGCAAGCTCTACGTGGTGGATAGCGGCGGACAGGCGGTGCGTTTTTTTCTGCCGGCCCCGGCGACCGACGAACCGATACGGCATATTGTGCAGTGCGGGCTGGGGCGGATCTGGATCAATACGAAGACGCACCTCTATGTCTTTGACGGGACTGCATTGACCCGAGTGTTGAGCGCGGCAGGCGAAGCGACCTTGGGGGTCACGCAAATCGTGAGCAGTGAACACGGCCGCTCGCTCGTGGCGGTGGTCGCTCCGGCGGAGCTCAGGGGCATTTGGGAATTAGGTGCTGATTCAGCCGCGCGAAAAGTCGCCGGCACGGCCGAACGCAATTTCGGCGCAATCGGAGTCGGTGCCGATGGGGACGCGGCGGTATCCTTTGAATCCGGCGACCTCATTTGGCGGCGGGATGGAGGCTGGCGGACGGTCGAATCACCCCCTGATCAACTGCGCGGATTGAACGCGCTGGTGTTTCGGCCGAAGGGCGGGATGTGGGCCGCCACAGAAACGGGGCTGAATCTGTTTCAAGGAACATCCAACCGTTGGACGACCTGGCTGGATGATACGGTCCCGACCGATGCAAAGTCGGTGAACGCGTTGCTCGTGGCCGATGACGGTGTGGTTTGGGTCGGCCACGGCCGGGGGGTGGATCTTCATGGCAAAGACGGAGCGGTCCGCACGATTGAGCACATTGACGGCCGACCGATTGGCGTGGTCACGGCATTGACGAAGGACGCGCAGGGGAAAATCTGGATCGGGAGCGGCTCGGCCTTTGATGGAGCTTACCAGTTTGACGGCCGACAGTGGCGACATTTTGGACGGGCGGATGGTCTCCTGGTCCGCCATGTGCACCGGATTGCAAAGGATCGCAACGGGCGACTGTGGTTACTTGGGCGCGACGGGTATGATGCGACGGGTGGGCCCAATGCGATTTCGCCGGGAGTGTTTTTATTTGAGGACGGGCGGTTTCGCGTTTGGGAGCAGAATGCGCCGCTGGCCGGCAAACCGCTGTATGCCTTCGCCGAGGGCACCGGCGGCGAACAGTGGTTCGCCACGGGCGCGGGTGTGATGCGTTGGCATAACGGCCGGTGGACGCACTGGGGTACGGCAGATGGTCTGAAAGCAGGACGTATCTTTACGTTGGCCGTCGACCACGGAAACCGGGTGTGGTTCGGCGATCAGCGCAATGGTTTGGGTTTCGTGCAAAATGAAGCAGTGCGTTATCTCACGACTGAGGATGGACTCGCGAGCGATGCGGTGTGGGATTTGCAGGTGGATCCTGCCGGCAAGCTGTGGATTGCGACCCGGGCGGGTTTGAACAGTTATGACCGTGGGGCGTGGGAGACGTTCGGCCGGGCTTCCGGGTTGGGTTCGGTTCTGCTGTGGCCCGTGTTGCCGACCGAGGGAGCGGTTTATGTCGGCACCTCGGGTGGTGGCACCAGAGTGTTGGATCGTGCGGGGTCCGGGAAGAACAACCCTCGGGTGAGGTTCTTCAAGCCGGCGGTCGACGGAGCTTCGGTGGTGGTACGTTGGCAGGCACACAGTTTTTTTGGTGAGCTGAAGCCGCACGAAATCGCCACGAGATTCCAATTGGACGGACGGGAATTTTCGAATTGGAGCGTGGACCGGGAGGTAGTCCTGACGTCTTTGCGACCAGGCGAGCATACGGTGCGGATCCAAGCGAAAGGATTATTTGGCGGCGTGGATGAGGCCGGGGCGACAACGGCGTTTGTGATTCCGCGACCCTTTTACCAAGAGCCACTCTTTTTTACCCCCTTGGCGGTCCTGGCCGTGGCGCTCGCGGGATTGGCGGCACTGTTTTTGGCGCGTCGGAATGCTTCGCTAAAATCGATCCGGGAACGGGAACAATGGTATCGGCGATTGGCGGAAAATATTCCGGATGCAGTGATTTCGTGCGACGGCGCGGGGCGCACGACGTATGTCAACGCGCGCTATCGGGAGTTATTTGGTTTGGCGGGGGACGCGCCCCTGCCGGAAAAGGTGGAGAATTTTGCCAGTGACGAGGACCGGGCGAGTGTGCGGACTCACTTCGAGCAAGGGATCAAAGGAATGGTGGGGTCGGCTCGCTTTCAATGTGAGGCGCCGCCGAATGGCTCCAGCCGATGCCAGCTGGATGTAAGTTCCGTGGTCGTGCTCGACGAATCCGGGGCGGTCAGCGGGATGCAGTGGGTGATCCGCGATATCTCCGAACTTAAGGAGCTAGAGCAAAGACTGGCGTACGCCCGTGACGAGGCGTTGGAGATGTCGCGGCTTAAGTCGGAGTTCATGGCGACGATGAGTCATGAAATTCGCACGCCGATGAATGCCGTGCTCGGAATGACGGAGCTGCTGGCCGACACGTCCTTGACGGAAGAGCAGCGGGACATGATCAGCACGGTGCAGGGCGGCGCGGATACGCTGCTCGCGATTATCAACGACATCTTGGATTTTTCGCGCATCGAGGCCGGTCGGTTACGATTGGAGTCTGGCTCATTTGAAGTGCACCGGGTGATCGAAGATGTGGCGGGCCTATTGGCGGCCCAGGCTCAAACCAAGGCGTTGGAATTGGTGTGCGACGCAGAGGTCGCGGCGGGTTCTTGGGTGTGGGGAGATGCAGGGAGGGTGCGGCAGGTCGCGATGAATTTGGTCGGCAATGCGATCAAGTTTACGGACGACGGCGAGGTGGTGGTGCGGGTGTCCACGAAGCCCTCGGCAGAAGACCCCGCCCGCCTGGGTGTGCGCGTGGAGGTGCGCGACACCGGCGTGGGTATTCGCGCCGAGATGCATCCAAAATTGTTCAACGCGTTTGTGCAGGCGGATGGCAGCACGACGCGCCGCTTCGGCGGGACCGGGTTGGGCTTGGCGATCTCGAAGCAACTCGTCGAGCTGATGGGAGGAAAAATAGGATTCGAAAGCAGCGAGGGTCAGGGTTCGCTCTTTTGGTTCGAGCTAGGTTTGCCGCGGGGAGAAGCCACTGCCGCGCTGGCGGAAACGCCGTTCCCTGCCGGGGCCAGGATACTCGTGGTCGACGACAATGCGTCCAACCGCGCCGTGCTCTCGCGTCAGCTCACCGATTTGCGGCTGCACAGTGAGGCTGTGGGCGATGGGGCGAGCGCGCTCGCGCGATTGCGCGATCATGGTCCGTGGCATGCGGTGTTGCTGGATTGGCAGATGCCGGGACCAAGCGGTTTGGATGTCGCCCGAGCGATCCGAGCGGACCCGGCCATCGGCGCGACACCGATTATTTTACTGTCCAGTGCGGGTCTGAAGATGGAGCCGGTCACGATGGTGCCGGCGGACTTTGCGGAAATCTTGAGTAAGCCGGTGTTCGCTCGGCCGCTCGTGGCCGCGCTGGCACGAATTTTCTCTCCTTTGCGGGGCGGGTTACCGAGTCGGCGTCCGCTGGTTGGCGCGAAGTTTGGCGGCGCAGCGGTGCTCGTGGCCGAGGATAACTTGGCGAACCAACGGGTCGTCGCGATGCTGTTGCGCAAGTTGGGCTTTACGGTGGTGTTGGCCGACAATGGGCAGGAGGCACTGGACCTGCTCGCGGCGCAGTCGTTCGACGCCGTCCTGATGGATTGCCAAATGCCCGTGTTGGATGGTTACGAGACCACGCGGCGAATTCGTTCGGGTGTATTGCCGAATGTGAATGCGCGGATAAAAATCATTGCGCTGACGGCCTACGCGCGCCCGGAGGACCGGACCCGATGTCTCGAGGTCAGAATGGACGACCATGTTTCGAAACCGATTCGCGTGAACGAATTGAGGGCGGCTCTGGAAAGGTGCGGTTTGCGTAAAGACGAATCCGCGTCGCCGGCATCAGACGAGGAGGATTCGAAGACGCTGGCAGCGAGCGAAAATGTGTTGGATGAAGCGGCGGTGTCCACCGCGCGGAATCTGCCGGGCCTGGAAGGTCCATCGTTGTTGCCAGAGCTGGTCCGCCTCTACCTGAGCGATGAAGCGGAGCGTTTGGAACGGTTGCGGCGCTTGGTCGCCGAGCGGACGGGCGGGCCATTGGGGGATGAAGCACACAGTTTCGGGGGCAACGCGGCGTCATTTGGGGGGATGCAGGTGCGGCGGGTGGCCTTGGAGTTGGAGCGGGCCGCACGGGCCGAGGACTGGCCTGGGGCGGGGGCGACGTTGGCCCAGTTGGAGCAGGCCTGTGCGCACTTGCGGACCGAGGTGGCGAAACGAGGATTAGTGCAATCGTGATTTTCTCGTCGGCGCGGGTGGGCGCCTCTCGGCGGTTTGTGGGCTTGCGCTGAGCACACCGCGTGCGCTGATCGACGAATGTCCAATGCGCTCGCCAACGAAAAATCGCCCTATCTGCTGCAGCACGCGAAGAATCCGGTGGCGTGGTGGCCGTGGGGCGAGGAGGCTTTTTCCCGGGCTCGCGCGGAACAGAAACCTATTTTTCTAAGCATTGGCTACTCAACCTGCCACTGGTGTCATGTGATGGCGCACGAGTCGTTTGAGCACGTGGAGGTCGCCGCCCTCCTCAACGAACACTTTGTCCCGGTGAAAGTAGACCGTGAGGAGCGACCGGACGTGGACAAGGTTTACCTAGCCTATGTGCAGGCACTCACTGGACACGGTGGATGGCCGCTCAGTGCGTGGCTCACGCCTGAATTGAAACCTTTCTACGGCGGGACCTATTTCCCGCCGGAAGATCGGCACGGGCGACCGGGATTCCCGGCGATCTTGCGGGCGATCGCGGCCGGATGGAAAAACGAACGAGAAAAATTGGTCGCGGAGAGCGAGCGCGTGCTCGGCACGTTGCGCGACGACCAGGGCAACGGGCCGACCGACGTGGTGAAGGCGGATCAAACGCCGCTGGCGGTCGCGGCGGGCGAAGCGTTTGAGCAGTGCTTTCAGCATCTTTACGAATCGTTCGATGCGACGTACGGTGGATTTGGTGGCGCGCCGAAATTTCCTCGGGCGGCAAATTTGAATTTTCTGTTTCGCATCGCAGGCATCCAAGGTGTCCAAAGTGAAATCGGAGCAGAGGCGATCCGCCTCGCAACGGCGACACTCCGGGCGATGGCGCGGGGCGGCATCCATGATCACGTAGGCGGTGGCTATCACCGTTACTCGGTGGACGAGACCTGGTTCGTGCCGCATTTCGAAAAAATGCTCTACGACCAGGCGCAGATCGCGCTCAATTTTGTCGAGGCGCGGCAGGCCACCGGCGACGAACGGTATGGGTGGATGGCGCGGGATATTTTTGATTACGTGTTGCGCGAGCTGACGGGTCCGGCGGGCGGATTCTACACGGCGGAGGACGCTGACTCGCTCGTAGCGGAGGGGAAACTAGAGCACGCGGAGGGGGCTTTTTATGGGTGGAGTGCCGCGGAGCTGCGGATGGTGCTCGGCTCCGAGGCGCCCTTCGTGTGCGCGCACTTTGGCGTGGAGGCGGGCGGAAACGTCAGCGCGCAGCTCGACCCGCAAGGCGAGTTTCGTGGAAAAAACATTCTCGTGCAGCGGCGCGCGCTGGGGGAAACGGCGAAGGAATTTCAGCTCGATCCGGAGCAGGCGAACGAGCGGTTGCTGGCGGCGTTGGCGAAATTGCGGACGGAGCGCTCGGCCCGTCCGCGTCCGTTGCTGGACGACAAGATCGTCACGGCGAACAACGGCTTGATGATTTCAGCCTTCGCGCGAGCGAGCCGGGTGTTGGGTGGAGGTGGTGGGGAGCAAGAGGAAGCGAAAGAGGAAAGAGAAAGATACCTTGGCGCGGCGGTGCGGGCGGCGGAGTTTGTCGAGCGCGAGCTGTGGGATGCGGGGCGAGGAGTGCTCTACCGCTCGTGGCGCGGAGGACGGGGGGCGCACGAAGGATTTGCGGAGGACTATGCGTATTTCATCCAAGGGCTGCTCGATCTCTATGAAGCGTCCTACACGTTGCACTGGCTCAGCTGGGCGGAGACGTTGCAGACGAAAATGGACGGGTTGTTTTGGGACGATTTGCGTGGAGGGTATTTTAACTCGGCCGCGGGCGATGCGAGTATCGTTCTGCGGTTGCGCGAGGACTACGACGGCGCGGAGCCGGCGCCGAGCTCGGTGGGAGCGATGAATTTGTTGCGGCTCGCCGCTTGGCTGCATGACGACGCGCGACGAGAGCGTGGGGTGCGTTGCATTGAGTCGTTTCGGGCGCAGTGGAGCCGCGCGCCTCACGGACTGCCGCAGATGCTGTGCGCGCTGGAACTGGCGCTTGAGGCGCCTCGGCACGTGGTGCTCGTCGGTAACGATCGGGCGGAAGATTTTCGGGCGCTCGCAGCGGTGGTGCACGAGCGGTTGGGGCCACGGAGGACGTTGATTTGCCTGCCGTTTGATCGGCCGCTTTCCCACGACGAGCGACAATGGTGGACGAAGCGAAACCCGTGGATGGCGGAAATGACGCCGAGGGGCGGACGGGCGACGGCTTATGTTTGCGAGGAGTATACGTGCCGGGCGCCGGTCACGGAGGCAGGTGAGTTGAGGCGCATTTTGGCGGGGAACTAAACGTTTTCCCTGTTGCTACCTTCCCGGGCCTGAAATGACCTAGCGGTGATCAAACGTGAAAATCCTCGCTGTCGAAGATGATGCTGTTTCCCGCGCGGTGCTCCGCAAAGCACTGCGTCGCTTGAATCACGAAGTGATCGAGGCCGGTGACGGCGCGGCTGCGTGGGAAAAGCTGCAAGCAGAGCCGGTCCGTGTCGTCGTGAGTGATTGGATGATGCCGATTGCCGATGGTCTTGATCTGTGCCGGCGTATCCGGGCGAGGCCCGGCAAGGACTACATCTATTTCATTTTGCTCACGAGTCGCGACGCCACCGAGGAAAACCAGCGCGCGGCGGCCGACGCGGGGGTCGACGATTTTCTGACGAAACCACTGGATTTTCCGGAGCTTTGGACGCGGTTGCGCGTGGCCGAGCGGATTTTGCATTACACCACGCAAGTGCGGCAGCTCGAAGAGCTGCTGCCGATCTGTTCCTATTGTAAGAAAATCCGTGATGACCAAAATTATTGGCAACAGATGGAGGGCTACATCAATGAGCGCACGGGCAGCGAATTTAGCCACTCGGTTTGCCCAGATTGCTACACCCGAGTGATCGTTCCCGAGTTGGAGCAGATCAAGGCATCAGCAGCTGCGGCGGTGAAACAGGCCCCTTCCATTGAATAGCCATTTGGAAAGTATTCACCGGCTCGAGGAGAAAATCGCCTATTTGGAGCGGCACGTGACCGAACAAGACAAGGCAATGCTGGAAATGTCCGACGCTATCAGGAAGTTGAGCCGCGAGTTGAAAACCTTGCGGGAACGCGACGCGACGGGTGGAGCGGGCGGTGGGAGCGTCGGAGAAGATGTGCTGCCGGACGAGCGTCCGCCGCATTATTGAATTACGCCAGCGGTGGCTCGAGGGAATTGTAACCGACGTCTAGAACGACGCAGTGAGTTCCTGTTGATGGCCAGCATCGAGGTTCTGGGCGCCGAGCACGGTACACTCGACGCTGTCGTTTTTGTAGAGTTTGAAATTCACCGGGGTCATCGCGTCGCTGGTTTCCCAACGCCATTTGCCGATCGAGACGAATTGCAAGGGGACGCCTTTTTCCCAGCTCAGCCCGGGGCCTTCGCCGCGGATGAAGAGGCGGTTGCCGATGCCGATATAGGCGGTGACGATCAAACGGGTGGCGCCATCCGAGGTGAGCGTGCGTTCGGCGAGCTCGACGGATTGGGGCGCAGGTGTGTCGTCGAGATCGAGGCCGAGGACTGGCTCCGGTTCTTCGTCGGGTTCCGGTTTTTTCTCGGCGCGCTTGCGCGAGGATTTGGGCGCATCTTCCTCAGCTGCTTCGCTGGCTTGCGCGGGTGTTTCCAGCTCGGTGGCGGCGGGTTCGGGCGCGG
>Ga0209829_10001549_pt1 | contig 18409 bp, 20 predicted proteins | sample C_140205_EF_Meta_FD_187311 | JGI IMG/M metagenome (GOLD analysis project Ga0209829, IMG submission 187311) | Freshwater microbial communities from Lake Croche, Canada to study carbon cycling - C_140205_EF_MetaG (SPAdes) (version 2) | ecosystem: Environmental > Aquatic > Freshwater > Lake...
CTTGGGTTAGATGAAGCGTAAAAAGCTCCAGTTTGAGATGTGGTGATGAAAGATCCTGTTTGAGATTTTAAAGCATACAAACCAGTTTGGTTATTAAGCGTTGTAATTTCTTGTTGAAGAAATCCACTCGCTCCAGTTACATAAGCTTCGGTTGCATATCCAGATAAATTGGGCGCGCCAGTGATAAATCCACTTGGATTTGAAGATGGGTAAAAAGCTCCAGTTTCAGAATGCAAAGTATACGAACCAGTTTGGTTATTAAGCGTCGTAATTTGCCCCTGTAAAACACCACTAACTCCAGTTACATACACTGTTGTAGCATATGCACTTAAATTTACGCCAGTGATGAATCCGCTTGGGTTAGATGTTGCGTAAAAAGCTCCAGTTTCAGAATGAAGAGTATAAGATCCAGTCTTATTATTGAGAGTCGTAATCTGGTTTTGAAGATTTCCACTTATCCCAGTAACAAAATATTGAGTGGCGTATATGCTTAATCCTGTTTGATAAACAACTCCGCTGTATTGATTGGCGGTAAGATGGTAATATTCTCCAGCCTGACCCCCTTGATTACGCAAACTATTGTGCAGAACCTCATCACTTCCGCCACTGATATGAGTAATTCCATGATTAATTAATCCTTGGTTTAAAGTAATTGGATTTAAGGCAATACTTTGCTGATGATCTATCGCATTAATTAAAATGGATGGATTTGGAGTTACGTTAATGACAATTTGATCACTCATTAATATGTGATGTTTTTAACCATATAAACAGGTCCTTGCATGAGTTTGTCTGGGCACGCCCCCGATCTATCGGCGTACAAATCCCAACTGCATGGAGAAAGATCAATCGCCGCAGTATCATTCCCATTTAAACTAATTTTTGCTATTCCGCTTGGAACGCTTAGAATTTCTGTTAGGAAAACAGCTTGCAATTTATCGTCGAAATCTCTACGAATTTGCCCAGTCAAAGTAACTCCAGTTAGATTATAAATTGCGTTGTTTTGAGTGAGAGTTAACGTCAAATCAAAACAAGCCCTCTGTTCTATAGTAATTCCTGTATAAGCGGCACTCATCAAACAGTATTACACAAATACCCACAAATTTTTACCCTTAAAAATAGAAATAGCCCTTCTATTGTTTAATATACTGCATGATAACGCTATACAAGCCAAATTCTAAAAACATGGGATGCGCCTTTGCCTTTAATTTGGGCACTTCTGGAAAAGATAAATTTCCCTGTGTTTACATCAACGCTATTCACCAGCATTCTTGGAATGACAAAACAAAGAATGGTTCGTTTTCTGAAAATGCAAAGAACCCCGAAAAGACTATTGTAGTTAAATTGAATGAATTTGAACTTGGCGGATTTATTAATGCAATCGAAAATGGTGTAGAATATAAAGCGTTTCATACTTTTGATGACAACAAAACAGTGATTAGTTTTGCTCCTTATGCGAAAAAAGATGGCGGCAAAGCATTTTCACTATCTGTAACCAAAAATTCTGCAATTAAATTTGGCATTGGTATTGAAGTGGGCGAAGCGTATACTCTAAGAGAGTTTTTTAAATTTGTTTTATCTGAGCTTTTTAACTACAGACTTTCCACTATGTCTTTTACCAGCAAATCAAATGACTAAAAAAACCATCTTGGTTCACAGTAATTTTTGCAAAGCCTTTACTGGTTTTGGTAAAAATAAGAAAAATATTCTTCGGTATCTATTTGATACTGGCAAATATAATGTTGTGGAGTTCGCCAATGGACGATTTTGGAGCGATCCAGAAATACAAACAACTCCTTGGAGATGCATAGGATCTTTGCCTAGTGCCGAAACCATGTCTCAAATGAAAGATGGCAATCAGCAAAGAATTGCTGCATACGGGGCATATATGATTGATCAAGCAATCCAAGAAGTCAAACCCGATGTATATATTGGTATCGAAGATATTTGGGCATTTGATGGATATTTTGAAAAACCTTGGTGGGATAAGATAAACACAATGATTTGGACGACTTTGGACAGTCTTCCAATTTTGACTTCTGCCATTGATGCGGCTCCCAAAATCAAGAATTATTTTGTTTGGGCATCTTTTGCCGAAAAGGCATTTCAGGAAATGGGTTATGACCATGTGAAAACTTTGAGAGGTAGCCTAGATATTTCCACGTTCTTTCGCATGAGCGATGACGAAAAAAAACAATTGCGTTCAAGATATAAACTATCTGATGAATTTATTGTCGGTTTTGTTTTTAGAAATCAATTGAGGAAAAGTGTTCCAAATATGCTTGATGGATTTAAACTTTTTAAAGCCAAAGTTCCAAAAGCAAAACTACTGCTTCACACTCACTGGGCTGAAGGTTGGGACATTTTAAAACTTCTTGAAGAAAAACAGATCAATCAATCAGACATTCTTACAACATACTTTTGCAACAAATGCAAGCGATTCTTTGTTACACCTTTTGCGGGTCAAGAATTAAACTGCAAAGCGTGCCATTCTGAAAAATCAGTTAATACCACAAACATTAGTCATGGTGTAGATGAGTCTCAACTAAATGAAATTTATAATTTGATGGATGTTTACTGCCACCCATTTACAAGTGGCGGTCAGGAGATTCCAGTTCAAGAAGCCAAATTGACAGAACTCGTCACTTTGGTCACTAATTATTCTTGCGGCGAAGATTATTGCAATGAAGATAGCGGTGGACTTCCGCTTGCATGGAGCGAATATCGCGAACCAGGTACGCAGTTTATTAAAGCATCTACATGCCCCAAAAGTATTTTTGATCAATTGATGAGAGTCTATGAAATGTCTTCTATGGAAAGAGCATCGTGGGGAATCAAAGCCAGACAATTTGTTATTGACAATTGTTCCGTTGAACAGATAGGAAAACGAATAGAAGATATGATTGATGCAATGCCTGTCGTTGATTATAATTTTTCTTTTGATGCTATTCTTAAGAATCCCCTATATGAGCCACCTCCAGCAACTAATGGAACTGATTTTATTATTGATTTGTACAAAAACATGATGAATGAAACTGTGGATAAAAATAGTTCATGCGTTAAACATTGGCTAAGGGAGTTCGAAAAAGGAATGAGTGGGCAAGACTTATATAATCATTTTAAAAACAAATGCTCCGAACAAACTAAAAAACCTATCGAATTTGAAGAGGTTTTGGGCAAAGATGACAAGGGGTTTAGACTAGCTATTGTAGTGCCCGATTCGGATGTTGATGTATTCTTGATTAATGGTCTTGTCAGAAACGTCAAGAAACAGTACCCCAAGCACAACATCTATATTATTACTCGTCCACACAACTTTCAATACATTGAAGACAACGTGAACGTCTACAAATGTGTAGAATATTCAGAATCAATTGACAATGCTTTCGTCTTAGAAGGTGCTGGCGATTTTGAAGGGTATTTTGATCTTGCATTTTTCCCAACATCTACAACACAAAAATTTATTAGTTACATCCACAACGGCAAAGAAAACATTCAATTTCAATTACAATGAGTCACTTAATAGAAGAATATGCAAAAAACCTTGGTGTAAAAATCGCCAAGCCAATGGTGGCAAAACAATTTTGGCCAATCGTTTTCGACAAATATATCACTATTTGTTTGGATGTTAATGTACCAGCCAAACAATACAAATATTACGATACTGTTTTGGATATGATTGGCAAGTTTGTTCGACCATTGGGCCTAAGCATCATTCAAATTGGATCTTCCAAAAGTCCAGTGTTAAATGGCGTAGATGCTAGGTATTATGATATGGACTTTAAGAATACTGCTTACATCATATCAAAAGCTCGGTTGCATATTGGAGTTGATGATGTTTTCTCTCATTACGCCAGCTCAATTGATTTGCCACAAGTGACATTATTTTCTAATGTCTACCCATCAATTAGTTGCGGATACTGGAGCAAACGACAAACAAAAATAGAAGCTCCTTGGAAACTCAAGCCTTGTTTTAATCTCGTAGATGCAAATGATTATATCAATCAAATCAAGCCAGAGGTCATTGCTTCGGCAATCCTCGCTCAATTAAAAATTAAACAAGATACTTTGATCAAAACCAAATTCATTGGCAGTCATTTTCACAATAGAGTGTTGGAGCTTGTTCCTGATTTTTTTGAACCTATTAATGATCTTAAAAATATTCATGTATTTATTCGTCCCGATTATGGAGTAGATGAAAAGTCTTTCTTTAGCTGGTTAGATTTCTTATCCAGCTATTCGATATTTGCTGATAAAGTTATTTCTTTGGATATTCTTAAAAGATTCTCTGGTAAATTAAAAAATATTTATTTTATCACTGATAGAAATCTTCAAATCCCAGATGAGTATTTAAAATCGTCCCAATCCTTTAATGTTCCTATTACCCTGCTGGTTAAAAATGAGGAGGATCTTGCATTTATAAGGAATAAATATTTTGATTACGAAGTTCAGCCATACCAGAAGGCAAACAAAGAAATTCTAGATAAAAATGTTGGAGACATTAGCAAGCTGTTGTTTAATTCTTCAAAAACCATTATTTCTAAAGGAAAACAATATCCCAGCAAATATCATTTCCAAAAAGGACAGAATATTGTTGACAAAAACTTCTATTTGGAAGACAATGAAGACCTACTACAAGAACTAAATCACTTCTATGTCTACACAAGAAACACAAACTAAATCTCCTTTTGAACTTTATAAGCGCAACGAACATGGCCTCATTGAGGGAACAGAATACGTCTTTAATGAAGACGGTTCTGTTAATTGGCGCGCAATGATCAAGCCAGAATTTCTTTACCCAAACCGTGATTGGTTTGAACTTCGCAAGCAACCAGTTCCAACTTCTATTGAAGGGTTGGACGACAAGCAATTGCTCATTATGCTTGGCGGCATTAAAGAATTGGCTAAATTGCGAGGCTTTTGCTATGTCGGTTATCAGGTAGAAAATCGCCAAGAAGATTATGTTTTTGCCAAGTGCAAGATTCAATGGATTCCAAATTACGAAACAGATAAAAATATCGTTGCTTTTGAGGATGTCGCCAACGCAACACCCAAGAATACTGATGATTTTTGTCTAAAGTTTTTGGAAACCATCGCTTGTAATAGAGCTTTTGTCCGTGCAGTTCGCAACTTTCTCAATATTCATATCGTTGGTGCTGATGAAATCGACAAGTCTAAGAATCGCGTAAGTGATATCAGTGATTTGCTTATTTCCAACGCTCTTCCACTTACTCCACAAGGCACGCTAGAAAAAGTTGTAAATGAAAGTCTAAAAATCCAATCGTTTGAAGACTTCACTGCATTCTTGAGGAAGCTTTGGAAATCGTATGCTGATGCTGATGCTGGGGATTCTGCTTCTCTAAAGTCTCTTCAAGAAGCTATCACCGAAATTAAAGACTGGAAAGCCTTCAAAGACATTCCTTCAAAATCCTGTCGCGTTCTACTCAAGCTTACTAATGAGTATAAAAAGAATAACAAATCCTGAAGAATTTCATCAGGTAATTGACAATCTTTACTCTTTGTTTAAAGAGGAAGACATAGACTCTGGGCACGTAGGTTTAAATCACTGTCCAGAGTCTATGAAGTTGAATCTCGGGCATACTGTTATCTTGGCATGGGAAGTCTTCGTTTGGGCTAATAAAACTGACGATAAGTTTGACGCGATGATTATCTTTATAAATGATAAAAATATCAAATTCGGCAAAAAAATCTTCTCGGAATTTCTATGGCTATCTAAAAATTCAAAAGTTGGCTATAAACTTTTCCAAACTGCCATAAAGTTTGCGAGAAATAATCAATTCGATACAGTGTCGATGTCTGCCGTGGTTAAGCATCCTAAATACGAAAAAATAAAATCATTCTATAACAAAATGGGGTTCTTGAAAGACTCCGAAACATACATCTGTAAATTATGAATAATAAAATAGCTAAAGAATTAAGAGCAATTTTGCCTCCAACCGATCCTATTAGTCGCCGCAATTATCGCCGTGCGAAAAAGAATTATGTAAAATTGTCAGAAAAGGCTAGGCCCGTCTTTTTGGCTGCGTTAAAGGATATGCTTTATGCATCAAATGATGACTTAAAGAGCGGTTCTGTGTAATGCATATGCAAATCCAGCATCACAGGTTGCAGAGAGTGTGTAATAAGTAGATCCACTAATTATTTGTGAACCTGTTGTAAAAGAATTTATTGCAGTAGCTCCTATTCTCCCAGTAATCAAGCCCCCTAGTGGTCCAGGTTGCCATTGTACTTGATAAGAAATAGGTGTAGTTCCACTGATAAATTGAGCTAAATAGTTTATTGTAAAATACTGTCCAGATAAAATACTATCTATTATTGATGATGGCGATACAGTCGTTCCAGTTATCAAACTAATATCTGAAGTTTTAGATCCTCTTGTTGCTATAAATTTATTTGCCGATATTATATAATCATTATTTCCAGTTAATTCTGATGCAAAATAACTCGGCCCAAAAGAAAAAGCATATCCAGATCCCACAGAAGAATATGGGACTATTGTGAAATAGTAATTAGTGTTATAGGTTAAATTTGTGGGTTTAATAACTATGGTATTTATATCGCTAATCTTATCAACTTGTTGAGAAAAAAGATAATTTGGATGATCTGATATTTTGCTATATGGACTAACGTATAGGGATATATCATTACCAGTAGACGCATAGATATCGTATCTATCTATATTTATATATTTTAAAGAATTGCTTAAAGTTAAATCAACAACTATTTTGTCAAAAGATTGTTGTCCAGAAAGCCAAACACCATATGAATACGTGGGTGGAGAACCGTCAGAAATTGTAGCTCCAGACAACAAGGGGACATTTGCATAAGCAAAAAAGTCAGAAGCAAATACCGAATTATCTATATTGTTTGTGATTTTAGCTCTTACCCCAAAGTCTTTTTGGTAATAACCAAAAATGCTTTCATTTTCAGATTTCGAAAGAGTTAAACTCCTGCTAGTTGTCCCAGATTTATAATTAGCGTATATTACGTTTGCTCCAGTATCTAAAATATCAAAAGCGACCACATTAACTAGAGAATTATTAATCAACTGATAATCATTGATAATTGAATTCTGCTGTTGATCCAATAGCGAAAAATTAAAAGTTACATCCCCATATAAATGGACGCCACTGCCAGTATAAGAATGCGTCAAATCGCCAGTAACATCAGGAAAAAATGTGTCAAATTCGTACATATTATAGTAAAGTGAATTGCGTTATTGATGGTTTCGACAATGGAGTAATAACTGAAGAAGAGTATGCTACAAACTTTCCTGTCTGCGCATATGGAGAATCAAGAGTTGTACTTTTGTTTCCAACGCTTTGAACCTTCAAATTCCACTGCCCTAATGTAGTAAGTCCAGTAACTCCATAACCTGTGGTTAGATTGTCCGTTGTAGAGGAAGAGAGATAAAAATTTGCAATGTTGTTGTATATCTGTATTGAGTAATTACTTGCCCCAGTCACCTTACTCCAAGTTCCAGTTAATGAAAAGCTGTTTGTTCCAGTAGTTCCAGTAGTAAATGTGGCTATCGTTGGTGCAGACAACTGATTAATGTTTGCATTGCTTACTGTTGGTGATCCTGCATAATAAGTGTTGGGAAGAAAATCTTGAGTGATTGCATTTTCTATTTCGGCAAATTTACCCGTATCATATTTGGTGGCGGCAACTGTGTATTCATTTTGACTGTTTTCTCTGATAGTTACGATTTTGTAAATTTGGTCAGATGCATTTTTTCTTTGAATTCTATAGGGACTGCCTTGAGATACGAAAGGAAGCAAATTAATGTTTAAGTCACCACTGTCCAGATAAATAGTTGCACCATAGTCTAAATTATTATATCCTGTTAAATTAAATACGGTTGTTTGTGGATAATTGACTGTGGATATTTCACTTTCAAGAATACCTTGAAAAGAATTTGAATCAATTCTAAACCCTCCATACATCGAACCTGATGTTGAAATAGATCTTTTAGAAGATTTAGCAGCATCATACGCATATCCAGTTTGATATATGCTTGGGAAAGCTCCAGTGTCGTTGTTTTGAATTAAAGCAATGTCAAACAATCCAGTGCTTGAAATAATTTTGTCATATGTGTTGTTGTTTGCATACGCTCTTCCCGTGGAAAACACAAAACCTGTTGCGCCAGTATTATAATAGCAATATAAAGATTGACCAATAGAATTTATGCCAGTATATATGGGAAATTGCTCTGGAAGACCATCAATATTGCCAGAAGGAAAGCCAGCTACATAACCAGAGAACGAATAATTCCCCGTAATAGAGGTGTCTCCTGCGATTGCAGATATAATGCCAAAACTAGAAAGACGAGATCTATTTGTTTGTGCAATAGCGGACATATCGTCGTTGGTCTTATACCCAGTTGGAGTAAATACTGTAATTTTCCCAGTATAAGAGCCCGAATCATATGTATTATCTATCGTCAAAGTTTTTGCGATAGTATCTACAGCTAGAATCCTGCCATAATTCGATTGCCGCGTTTTCATTTCATCTTCTACAATAATCAAATCTCCAGGCCTGCATAATAAAGATTCAATTCCAGCGGAGAAATCGACACTTTGGTTTTCTTTAATTGTTTGATATATTAAATGTTGCCCAATTCTTCTGGCCATAGCTCTAGAAGTCACGCCCTGAGTGTTTATAGCTGTTTTGAATATGCCTCTTTTTCTAATATCCGCTTCATCTTGAATATATTCTATTTTGCTAACATAATTATCCATTCTGTCTAAATAGGCAACTTCTATAGTGTTGAATTGTTGGTCTCTCCTATTGTTCGTGTAAGTAAAAACGCCATCTTTTACGTTTGTATTTGTAAAAATAGAAATTGGGGTTCTTGGACGGTCATCTAAAAAGTGAATTTCTGAATTGCTAAAAAATACTATTCCGCGAAATAAACTAGAAACCATATTAATAGCGTCAAATACTTTCGTTCCTTCTTTAAACAATATATTACATGAGTATCGAGGCTCTAGTCCTCCAAATCCGTCTGACACACCTTGAAAAAATCCATTAGAGTCAACGGCATCACAGAATCTTCCTATTTTATAAAGTTCCCACTTATTGATTTGGGATTCGTCTAAATAACCGCCAAGACCGTATCTTTTGCTGGTTAAAAGATCATAAATTATCCACGCAGGATTATCTGTCCATTCAAGTTTGAATGTACCATCCCAATCTCCCATATAGATCAAATTTTTTCCATCATAAGATGTTGATGATGCGCCTATATATCTCTTGTCCGTTCCATCAGTTTTGGTGCAGAAATAATTAGAAGGCACTTGAACCTTTTTTAATTTACAATCAAAAGATCGTGTTGGCATGCCACCAAACGAACGAGCATCAATTTTAATTCCAATAATTGAAGACAAAGGATAAGACAGATTGTTTTCTATTACCTCTGTTACTTTTGCCACGCTAATGTTTTTCTTCAATAGCACTGAGTTTGTTTCTGCGGATAACTTTGTAATCCTAAGAAATCTTTTTACTATACTTGGATCTTCGCCCACTTCAAAAGCTGGAAGCTTATAAATATCTCCTATTTTAGCTTGTGGCAATACGCCATCACTAGGAATAGCCGAGACGTCCCTTACTGCTCCGTAATATTGATCTTCTAATCCTGACAATTCGGGAGTTCCAAAATCTATCATCATCTGACCATCAACTAGAGCTACAATTGCGTATTTTTTTAATCCAGTAACTGTTTTGATTCCATTGACATCTTTGCCCCACTCTACTTGAATCTTGACTATTGAAGGAACTTTATCTCCAGCTTGATATGTCGCATAATTCTGTTCTAATGTATCGCATAACGACAGCACCGCTAAAGTAAAAAATACAGAAGTAACATTTGGGTTCTCAATGGTATGAATAAATGGAATTGCATCTTCATTAAGTATATTATCTTTATTCCAACTGGAGAAATTTCCTATCGTGCCTCTTGAATCCACAGAACCGTCAATATCGTTAATTGGCACTGATAACAATGGATTTTTAGGACCGCTATTATCTAATGTATAATTGCCAACAATTCTTTGAACTGCAGTATCTAAAATGAAAGGTCCAAACATTTCTGTTCCATATTCATAATCCACATAAATATTTTTAAAATCTTGTAATTCGTTCTGATATTCTTCTCCGTTTTTGAATTCGCAAGATACATTTAAAAAGTTGTATTTGGTAGCTTTTGGTACAATTGATTGAGAATTTTTTGTGAATAATAAATTTATACCAGAATAACTAAATGGAACAAAATCATCTATAATATATCTTTCGTGTCGAATTGGCAGGTATCCAGCAGCAGTAGGAGTATTATCAGGCCGTCTTGTTGAGGTTATTACTTTCTTTTGGGGAAGAGCAAAAACTATACATCCATAAATATTTCCAGTATAAGATTGAATTATTGCTCCCGAAGAATTAATTGATTGAGATACTTCTGGAACTATCATTTTATATATTTTGCCTGCAAAATCAGTTTGAAATTTTTCTAAATAAAAGTCGATATCAATTTCGCCATTGGCGGAATATTTAACATAAGTATCGCTTTGTCCTCCATTTGCCAATTTGGTCATGGATGATTTATTGCCAAAACTAATAACTACTATTGCTGAATCATTGATGGGTAAAGAAGGCGCATTGGCAGCGATTACTGCTCCAAAGAAATTTACATATCTATTGGTATATAAATTGGGTTTATAATCCACCATTAATTTGTTCAAATTATCTAAAGCTTTTTGGGCCAATTGTTTTTGTGCAGACGTTATATTGGTATTAATGTCAGAATTCAAATCAGTTTTTAATTTTGTCAATAGAGTGTCAGCTTGAAATGCCGTTGTGCCTATGTCTATGCTGTGAAATTCTATTTTGTTAGATGTGTTCGAAAAATAAGTATATGGAGAACCGCTCCATCCAGAACTTGATGTAAATGGAGAATACCATTGCGGAGCAGCTATTATATTATTAAAAGCCGCGCCCCTTAAAGATATTGCTATACCAATTTCACTAATGAAACGAGTCACGTGCAAAGCTGGAAGGGGAGCGCCAGGATAAATGTAATTATAATTATTATTTGAAAAATAAATATTCCCAAAAGAATTCATAGCTGAAGAAACATCAGATTGAAACATGGCGTCTTTACTTGAATAAGAACTAGACAAAGAGCTAACTTGCACGGGCGTATTATCTAAATATACTCCTTGCAAAATGCTCCTACCTCCTCCTAATATTTGACCATATTGATTTACTAATCCTTCTATTGGACCATCAGATATTAAATCAATAACTTCTCCGACGCTATAAGAATTTAATATTTGAAAAGCTCCAAGTTGAGGGGGCCTCAATGTTGGCGGCGACATATGCGGCTTCTTTTTGCCGCCTCCTTGGAGAAAATTCTTTTTAATTAAATGCTTCATATTGATATGATTGAGCTTGATGAAGATTGTACTGCCGAATTAGCAGCTTTGTTTAAGTTGGTTATGGTTTGGGTTGATCCTAATTTTTGAGGATAAGATTTAACGCAAAATTGAATATTTGCAGAACCGACTCTTAATCTTCCGTATCCAGTTGGAACTGTGTTGCCTTGTGAGGCTAGATTTGCTTTGCTGGATAATAAAAAAGATTGCTTTGACGCTCCTACTGTTGACTCTAGTTTCTTTGTTTCAGGTTTTGGCGCAAGAACCATTTGCAATCCAATGCTTAATGCCATCCCTCCCAAAGTCGTTAATATTGTTGCGGTCGTTGCAGAAATTTCTGCAAAAGTCCCTATTGCCATCAATATTGGCCCTATGACCAATAGTAATGGTCCTTTCCCACATATGATTGGCACAATATCTATCTGTAATATTTTTTTCTTTATTTCTAACTGTTCTCTCTTTTTTACATCTTCCCCGTCAATCACTAAAGAATAATGAATTCCTTGTTGAGCCAATTCAATAATTCTTCTCTTAAAAGACGGCTTGTTCATGGTTATGGCATCAATAACCTCTTTGGGTTTGCGAATATCCATATTCATTGTTTTACCAAATTCTATTGCTAAAATTCCATGTAGGGTTATTGCTGTCATTTTAGTTTTTTCTTTAATTTGTCCAATAGTTTTACATCGTAATCTTTGATTGACGGCTCATAAATGCTAAAATTTTGACTATTGATAGAAAATATGATGAAAGATAAACAGCAAGCTTCTGACATTTTAATGTCAAATTCCGAAGGATTCTCATCCCCCATGATATGACTATGAAAGACCCCAAGCATAGAACATGAATTTTTAAAATTCAAATAGCTTACGGGACTAATAGAAAAGAAAGATCTTGTGTCTACAGCTTCGTTCTTTTCTATGGTTGCTATAAACTTTTTTGTTTCTAAATTAAAGCCAATAAATCCGCATATTTCATTGCCCATATTTTGATGAGAATGATTAGCTAGAAAATCTTTTATTTCTGAAATTGATTTATGTTCTATTTTATGCTCCATATTTATCGGTTCCAGGAAATCCCCCGAAAGGAAGGGATGTTTTGTTTGTCTGTACTATAGAACCCTTTTGAAACATCGAAGATGTTTTGGTGGCGTCCATTCCAGCATAATATGCTCCAGTTAAATAACCAGTTTGCGTGGGATAGTTATCACTTGCAATGACATATGGAGGAGAATTACTCAAATCCATACCCCACCATGCAAATAAATCTCCCGTCATATAATTTAACCCAGACACTTCTGTATATTTCCTTGGGAAAGGAGGAGTTACATCTGCCGTATATGCAGCATGATCAGTATCTTGCCTATTAAAAACATCGTACTTTGCTTGAATTGGTATTCCCGTCCACACAGCAGTAGTCCCCAAAATAAAGTTGCTACTAATTTTCAAATTTGAAAACACCAAATTAGTCTTATAAGGAGTAGCCAAAGAATCGGAAAACTGCCAATCATTTAAGCCAAATTTTAAATCTCCTACTCCACTCGCATATGAGCTATTTTTAAATACAAAGAATTCTCCAGAATAGTTTGTCCCAGCATTTTTTTGCTTTAGAGTATATCTATAATCTTGTGTAAGCCCTCTTACTCTTATGTATCCTTCTTGAAAAGCTGTTGGAATACTTCCTGTGCCTTGTCCTCCAACACATTCAATATGTATTGGTTGCAAAACTCTCACATCGCAAGGCACTTGTAAAGTTCTTTGTCTTGTGTAGGCAACCGCAGGATTTCCGCTTATTTCTACTGTAGCAAAATCTAAGTTTAAATTTCTTCCGCCACTAGTGTAGAGATTTACTCCGCTGTATTGACAATTAAGCTTTACATTATGAAAAATATTTAATAATTGATTGGATTGAGAAACGTCATTGGGGAATTGAAACCAAGAACCAATATGAAAGTTTTGTTTATTGTGTATTCCGCTTCCAGAGAATGATGGAGCGTATAATCCTACTCCAGATGGTTCAAATACAGAAACTTCTCCATAGCCTCCTATACCAGCACCTCCACTAACTTGTATTGAAGTCACTCCCGTTGGATTAAAACTCCAAGTATTTCTTGTTCCTAGACCTATAGATGACAAACCCGTGCTCGCGAGCAAAGAAGATCCACTAAATAGACTTATTTTTGCATTACCGAAAGATGGAGCTATTGGTCTTCCATAAACATCTATTCTATTTATAGTGCGTAATGTTGGCCAAGTCAACGTAGCCACTCCAGAAGTATCTGTTGCGGTAGTAACCCAAGAATATCCAGTATCTAAAGCGGACGAACTATATCCTGTTGATCCATTGATTAAATTAGAAACAGCAAAACCAGAAATATTTTGACTAGAACCCGTGACGCTCGCTTGTTGAACAATATTGTTTGATCCAGAAGTTCCATTCTTATGAACCATACTGAAGAAATTATTGGTAAGAGAATATTGTACCGATGGGATTACTTGTTCCCAAGAATTTTGGAATCTTTTCTTGCACCCATCTAGCTTTTTATTGCAGCCATCCCTTAGCCAATAAGTTGTATTTAAATCTGGTTGCGCAGAATCAGAAGAAGTGTGTCCACTTTGACAGACATACCAAATTTTCGGCACTCCTGTTAAACTGTAATTATTACGATCTGGATGAATAATGATCCTCTTGTTTTCTAAATAAACAGGATCTCCACTATTGTAAGCAATTCCAGTTTGCCATTTACTGGTAGTGCTTAACGCGCCCCATGCATTTATAGAAGTGGGATTCATAATTATCGGCACTCCAGCTTCAGATTCAATCGGCGGGCCTTGATAATTGCAGCCATTTCCTCTATAATACCAAGAACAATATCTAGCAAGAACTAATCTATTATTGATCTCAAAGTTTTCTAAATCAAGGGGAGAAGAAAGTTCGAACTCTACTAAAACTTTATTTTCTAATACTTTTTGACTAATTACGTAAGTATCATTGCTAATCTCTGCTGAAGAGTCTGCTTGTCCCCAAGGATTTCCTCCATCAAAATTGACATCATCTAGGTATTTGACAAAAGTTCTTTTTCTAATTAATTTGGCAAATTGTAGGTCTTGATTTTGCAATAGAAGATCTGTAATGAAATAATCTTTATTAGAGACCCTGATCTTTGGTCTTGCCATTTTTCCATTAGCGTTGATTTCAAACCCTTCTGTTTCTACAGGAATGGGCAAATAAGCAACTCCTTGCCAAGTAATTCCTTTATCAAAAACCGCTCCACCATGAAAAGCAATAAAAGAAGTTTCTTTATCTACGGTATTGAAATAAAGTAGAAATAACTCTACAATAGCAGTGGGTTGCAATTCCATCAAACTCCTCGCAATTTTATCTTGCCCTTGTCCCATAAAGTTAGTTACACTGTATTATACATAATAGGCATGAATTTTAAACCAATAAAAACTTGTTCTAAAGAATTAGAAAATAAAATTATCATTTATTTTTTAAAATCCAAGCCTTATGAATTTTGCGAACAATCTTCTAGAAACTTGGCCATCTTGAAAATAAAAGAATATATTGATTTTTTATTTTCCAATTGTCAAGTGTTTGTTTGCGAAGAAAATGATAAAATTAGCCTTTTTGCTGCCTTGACAGTCAAAGAAGACACGGCAATCATAGATTTTTGTTTTGGTGATGAAATAAAAATGAAAACTTATTTTGCAGAATTTAGAAAATTATTTAAACAAGAACATCCTGAAATCCTTGGTTTTTATTCTGAACTTACAAGAAAACATAAATTAAAGTCTTATTTAAAATATATTAAACGACACCTTAAAGGTTCTGAAATAAATATTGACAATAACGGTAAAATTACTGTATACTGGAGATAGGATGGCTTATTTAAACAAAAGAGATACCACTGGAGAAGCGTTTGTTTTAGGCGAAAATGCTGAGTCTTCTTTTTTTGAAACTGCAAAAAAATATGAATACGAAATTTGGCGTTCTTCTGAAGCCGAAGAAATTCGACACATAGATTTTCATATCAAAACAACAAATGGTTTGAAATTTTCCGTGGATGTCAAATCCATGAAAAAAACAAAACGATCAGACTCTACTGTAAACAACGATTTTCTTTGGGTAGAATTCAAAAACGTGCTTGGATTCAAGGGTTGGCTGTATGGCGATGCTGATTTTATTGCTTTTGAACGAGAGAATGATTTTTTAATTGTAAATCGAAAATCTCTAGCAAGACTTTGCGAAAAACTTGTTGATTTGACAAGGCTCAATGAAGATGCTAAAATACCACTTTATACAGCATATCAAAGAAAAGGCAGAAAAGATTTGCTCTCTTTAATAAAAGTCACTGACATTCTCTTTAATATCAAATATTCACTACTAAAAAAATGAAAACAACCATAATTGCAGTAACGCCAGTTTTCTCTTGGGAAATTGGACAAGAAGTACAAGCCGAAATATCTTATTTGGAGGATGGAATGCACCAGATTATGATTGATGGTGTGAAACACATCTTTGAATCGTCAAAGACTATGTTTGAAAATAATACCACCATTATCACTAGTGGGTTCCTCACAGACAACATTAATGTTGGCGTTGTTGGCTTTAAATTTGAATTTTAATCTTTTTATAAACAAAAAAATGCCAAAAACATTTGATTTCGCCGTTAATACTTGCAGCGATGCAATTTTAGATTCCCTCTGGGCAATTCTTAAATACAAGGATTTAGGTATCCTGCGAAAAATTTATTCCATCTGTGAAATTTTAGGACTTGACTCTGAAGAGATTTTAGAGTATCTTCCTACTACAGACGATGGAAGAATCCTCGACAAAGAAACTAGACAAATAATTCATACATCACTAATTAACAGATCCAAACAATAATATATGAGTACTAAAACAAAGCAATTGCGCTATCGCGTTTATGATAAAAACGCAAATTATCAACAGTCCTATAGCAATCAACTATCCAAAGGCTTCGACTGGGCGCGAGATTGCGCCAAGCGTGTCGGAGGGTATGTAGTTGAAATTGATCTTGATAAAGAATCAACAGAGCCAAATATCATCTTCGATATTCGTGGAAAATGAAGATTGTTTTAGACGTTGATGATATTGTCAGATATGTTTCTGGCAGAGTAGCTCGCAATCCAATTGTCGCCAAGATACATGGCAATAATAGATATTCTACTTTTGAGGATACAATCTATGATTGGCTAACAAGTCAATATATTCCGCAAGATCATACTTACGTATCCCTTTTAAAGGCTATCGAACAGCTAAAAAATGATGTATCAGAAAAATTAGTTCCTAAAAAAGATATTTTCGGCAAAAGTAAATTTCTTTCTTTGGTTGAATTAAATATCGAATTAAATAATGATCGTTAAACCTATTACGAAAAATATCGCCAATTCCATCGTTTCAAACAAACACTATTCAAGAAGAGTAGGAATTTTTTGGGAAGGATTTGGTCTTTATAATGAAGATAAGATTGTTGGAGTCTGTTGCTTCGGGCAACCTTCTGCTCCAATTCAAAAACATGCTTTTGTTAATAGGGATTTTCGGCTATATGAACTAACTCGCTTGGTTGTAGATAGAGGGCATCAAAACGGTGCATCTATTTTGATTTCTAAGGCATTGAAAATGATCTCTTCTACACCTTGCGCAGTGATTAGTTATGCTGATTCGCATCATGGTCATTGTGGCATTGTCTATCAAGCAACTAACTGGTTGTATACAGGAGCAACAGTCTCTCATGACTGCTTATATATGGTCGATGGCACACCAACCCATCCAATCACTTTAAGAGACAAATTGGGCATTACTTGTCCTGCGGAATGGGCAAAGAAGAACGGTATCGAAAAGATAAAACCAAAACCCAAGCACAGATATTTCTATTTTGTCGGAAACAAATATCAGAAAGCTGAAATGTTGGCAAAACTGGCGTATTCCAAAGTGAGTCAATATCCAAAAGTAGAAAAAAGTCTTTACGATGATGGAGATCGTAATTGCGCAGAGTATATCGAAAAATGATTGTTAATCCAGAACACAAAACAACATTGTTGCTAAACAATGCATGGCAACCAATTACTACTGTTTCGGCCAAAGCCGCTTTTATGCATCTTATTAGGGGCAATATAGTTGCTTTGGATAGCAACAATAGCTTATTTCATACATTCGAAAGCTGGAACAACAACGCATCTTTTCATGTAGATCAGCCAATAATGAGAAGTTCCACCGATTCTTGGAGGATTCCCACCGTAATTGTTGTTTCTACCAAATTCTTTCGTAAACCAAAAAAGAAAAAACTTTCTCTGTATGAATTGGCTAAAATGCACGAACATGTTTGCCAATATTGTCTTGAAAAGTTTTCGATTAATGATTTGACTATTGACCATATTAAACCAAGAAGTTTGGGCGGATTAGACAATCATGAAAACAGAACTCTCGCTTGTAGATCATGTAATACTAAAAAGAGTTCCAATACTCCTTGGTTAAATATCAAGGGGGAAATTCCAAAAGCCCCAGAAATTCCCTTTTTAATGATTAATATGAATAAGATTAGAAAAGAGTGGGAATATTTTTTATAATCTTATAGCAGAAAGAGGTTGACAAAATCTCAATCTGTGATATTCTAAATACATCCTCGCTGTTGGCAATTCCGACAGTAAAGATGCCAACTTCGAAAGCGGAGTTGTAAAACAAGTTCTTTTATACAAAAAAACCGTGGAGTGACTGTCGATTGGTAAGACCACTGGCTCATAACCAGTAGCATGTGGATTCGAATTCCACCTCCGCAACCTTTTTCAATGCGTAGGCGGCAACGACGGTGGTGTTGCGTGAGACTGTAAATCTCATCCTATTAGGTAACAATGGGGATTCGAATTCCTCCCTGCGCACCAATTTTATGCGGGTATAGTATAATGGTTATTATGTGAGTTTTCCAAACTTGAGAA
>Ga0209829_10001550_pt1 | contig 18406 bp, 5 predicted proteins | sample C_140205_EF_Meta_FD_187311 | JGI IMG/M metagenome (GOLD analysis project Ga0209829, IMG submission 187311) | Freshwater microbial communities from Lake Croche, Canada to study carbon cycling - C_140205_EF_MetaG (SPAdes) (version 2) | ecosystem: Environmental > Aquatic > Freshwater > Lake...
ATGTCTGATGTCTGATTTTTTTATAGATGACGACTGATTTATTTATGTCTGATGTCTGATGTCTGATGTCTGATTTTTTTATAGATGACGACTGTTGTCTGATTTAGTTTTAAAAAAAGAAATCAAAAATCAGACATCAGACATCAGACATCAGACATCCTACATCAGACATCCTACATCAGACATCAGACATCAGACATCAGACATATTTTTACTCCGTCAAGTTAAAAAACTCCAACAAAATCACACGTTGATTCCACCGCTTACTTCTATGCGTTGACCATTTATCCATCTGGCATCATCGGTACATAGAAATGCTACTACCGAGCCGATATCATTTGCAGCGCCTACTCTACCGAGTGGAGTCATCGAACTCAATGCAGCCTTCATTTGTGGATTGCTTCGGATGGCGGCATTGTTAAAATCAGTCTCTACCGGACCAGGAGCTACTACATTCGCTCCAATACCTTTAGGTCCCAATTCTTTTGCTAAATATTTAGTGAATGTTTCGATAGCGCCCTTCATTGAAGCATATACTGAATATCCTGGATGTGCGAATCTAGTAGTGCCCGAAGAAATATTTATAATCCGTCCTCCTTCATTGATATGGGGAACTAGTTTTTGAGTCAGGAAATAAATGCTTTTAAAATGAACATTTAAAAAATCGTTGAACATATTTTCGTTCACTTCTAAAAAAGGAACGGTTGCGCCCATACCCGCGTTGTTAATTAAAAAATCAAATCGATCGGTATTCCAATTCGTTTGCAAAGTATCTAGTACTTGTTTAACAAAACCATCTAGGGATGAAAAATCAGTCATATCCAACTGGATAGCAACTGCTTTTTGACCAATTGATTTAATGGATTGCACCGTTTGCAATGCATCTTCTTCATTGGATCGATAAGTTAGAATTACATCGATTCCTTTTAGGGCGATACTGGTCGCCATATCTTTTCCTAGACCACGGCTTCCGCCTGTTACGATGGCAATTTTTGTAGAGCTTGACATATTTTAAATTTTTCTAAGCAAAGCTATGATAAGTAATAATATGTCTGATGTCTGATGTCTGATTTTTTTATGTCTGATGTCTGATGTCTGATGTCTGATTTTTTTATAGATGACGACTGTTGTCTGATTTAGTTTTAAAAAAAGAAATCAAAAATCATACATCAGACATCATACATCAGACATCCTACATCCTACATCAGACATCAGACATCCTACATCAGACATCATACATCAGACATCAGACATCCTACATCAGACATCAAAATTCACTTTATCAGTAATTTATAAAATCGTTCTATCTCTGATTTTTCTAGGGTAGCAATCGCTTCATTGTTTTGAAGCTTTGTCTGAATGAAGAGCACTCTTTTATGCTGAGGATATTTTAAAAGAATTTCGTTGATCCTGGTTTCAAGCAATTCATCTTTTTCAATCAGATTCACAGCGGAAGGCAGAGGGGATTTGAAACGATTGGGTTTCTTTAAAATAATGGCTTCCAAAGTAGCCAATTTACCAGGCGGCAATGAAGGAACATTGCAGGCCTTCTGGTATAAACCTTCCAATTGTTTTTTACTAAGACTGCCTCTTTCTTGGTATTGAAACAAAAGGCTTTCAATAAATTGAGAAGTTGGGTAAGCCGCTAGAGAAGCTTTCAACACATCCAAAACAATATCTAAACCAGGTTTAATTTTATTCATAGTTGCCATTGACAGATTAAAATTAGGCAAAAGAATTGAACGAAGACTTAGAGATAGCAATGTTTATGAGTTAGCTGACAATCAAAAAGTAGTGAGTACCCAGTTAGTGACGCCCTTGAATAAAAAGTGCTAGAAATTTTACATGTCAGCCGTTAAAAAAAGCACTCTATTCCAAAGGAAATTTCAACATTACATACCTAAATTTATCTTACTAAAAAGTAGTACGAATGAGATAACAATCATTAGACAGATTATCAAGTAGTTTTTTATCAATTAATTTTGTAAGGATAAAATTGAATAAATAGAAGTAAAAAAAAATTTACTTAATCAAACAATTTAATAAAGCGAAATTTTGAACCACTCTGAGTCAAGGTTTGTATTTTTATTTTCAAGATCGAATTTTTTAACTAAAATTCCTCCATCATCACTCATGTTCTCAATACTAAGACTTACCGATGCATCTTTTATGCCAGAAGGGTTCCGGACAAATACTTTAAAACTAAGATTGTAGCCTTCAGGAAAAATCAATTCGGTATGCCATTCAGTTGCATAAAATTCTTTAATAATGGGTACATTAGGCTCTTTTTCATATTTCACAAAAAAATTAGCAAAAAAGCTTACTTCTACCTTTATACGATAGTTAATGACTTTAACTGAAGGATTTTTTGCTTTTTGAAATAACCACTGAAAATTGAATTTCATAGTCTCATTTTATTGTTTTCTAATTCATCTATTATAAATAGAATTAATTTTTTAAAAAATTATAACAATAATATAAAAACTCAGTCTACAAAATACATTCAGCTTTCCTGTCTAAGACTTGAGAAACAGCATTCATTAAAACCTTTTTGTACTACCTAATTACTAATGAACAAATAAGTATATCGATTAATCTCCTGTATCTTCTCATCATATCCGTTGTCTTGATCACAAGGTAATTTCAATTCAAGTTTACTTACCCAACGTTTACTAGTTCTGGCTCTTATTGGTTTTGGTAACCTACTTAATACATAATTAGCTCTGCGTTCTGACAACGCTTGGTTATACGCCATACTTCCATGACAATCGGTAGCAGAAACAATTTTCAATCTATATTCAGGGTGTTCTGTTAGCAATTGAATAACTTCTTGAACAACCTTTTCATCCACCTGCCGATAGACCGCTTTGTCAAAAGGATGGTAAATAGTGAAGGAAAATTCACTTTTATCTTTTAGAGAATCTACCCAATTTTTTGCAGCAGGTGGTGGTGGAGTAATCGGCTCTGGAACGATAGGTTTTTTATTTTGCAAAACCCAAACACCTCTGTTAATCGAACTTTTAGTTGTTGACATCTCACCAGTATTATCACCTATTATTTCGGTAGTACTATCAGTCGTCAAAATATATTTTTGATTAGGACGTATTTTGAATTTATAACTACCTAAAGGATCGCTTTGTGTACTATCTATCAATACTCTATTGCCTTTATCATCGATCAAGTATAATTTTAGTTGAATCCCCTTCAGTATTTCCTTTTTTTCAGCACTGATCAAATTCCCTGTCAATTCTGTATAATATTTGTCAAACTTATACCCAAACAAGTCATCACTACTATAACGGTTGGAACTAAAATAACCTTCTCTGCCTTGATCAATACTCACGTATCCAAAATCATCCGAACTACTGTTGATAGGGTAACCCATATTAGATGGATTGTTTTTTGGTATTGAAGTGGTTTCAAAAATATCCAAGCCTCCTAATCCTCCCCAGCCATTGGAACTAAAAAATAATTTTTCGCCATATACATTAGGGAAAACCTCATCTCCTGCTGTATTTATTCTTGAGCCCATGTTTTCAACTTCAGACCAAGTACTATCATTTAATTTTTCAACTTTATAAATATCCGCTCCTCCTATTCCTCCCTCACGATCACTTGCAAAGTATAAAATCTTACCAGCTGCATTAATAAATGGATGATAACTAGAGGCATTTTTTATATTTACTGAAAGAGGCTTTGGCTTTCCCCATCCATTTGATATTTTCTCAACCTTACAGATTTCTAACAAATGAATTCCATTATTTTTTTCGGATTTATTTCTAGAAAAATAAATAGTATTTCCATCTTCGGTGATACTCATTGGTCCACTATGACCCTTACCTTGAAGAACATTTTCAAATAATGGAACATTCATAGCTATAGGCCCAGGCTTAGATAATAACACTCTTCTTACAAGTGTATTATTATCATTACTAGTAGAAGGAGTTTTGTCAATAGAGAAATCCATATTTCTCTCCACCTCTTTTTTAATGGTACTCGGACTAATCTCAAATAATGAGTCTCTTTCTTTTACCCAATAGATATCTTCAAAACCACGACCATCCCAACTATACGCATTCGGCGTTAGCTTAGCCATTTTTCGATTAGATACAAACAGTAATCCTTTTTGAAAAATAAAGGGACTAAATTCATGCGCCGAACTATTAATGGAAAGGAATTTCAACTTCCAATCAAGAGAATCTTTGTAAAATGCTGTTAGTTTATCAAAGCCACTTATTCGCTCTTCATAGAATTTTTTTCGAACAACTGATTGATTTTGAGCCATTAACTGCTGATAGGTATTCTTCGCTCCTAAATAATTCTGTTTCCAAGCATACAATTCAGCAATTTTTTCTAAGACAGCAATATTTTTTTCAGCTAGAGAAGTATATATCTTTAGTGCGCTATCATATCGAAGCATCTTATAATAACAGTCTCCTATCAGCTGAAGAGCTAGATTGCTTGATTTATTTTTTTTCAAATAAGCACTATAATAAGGTATTGCATATTTATAACGCAATGCACCAAATTCTTTATTTCCTGCCTTCAATAAATGCGCATATTGATCCCTAGAAGATTGAGCAGAAAGATCTATTGACTTTAACAATAGAAGTGAAATTATAATTGCTGTGATTTTTATTTTCATTGTTATTAAAAATATCTTGGTGAAACATAAGAATTTCTTGAAGACCCGAACTCATAGCGAAGCATGATTTCGTGTGTTCCTTGATTATAAGGATTTAGTTTTGAAATGGTATAATCATAATCATAACCAAATCTCAATTGATCATTCATCTGCCATTCAACCATACCTACTATCGCATCCCCAGTTCTGTAAGAAAGACCAAAAGCAATTTTATCCTGTAGCCAAAGATTACTATTAAAATCAAATTCAATCGGTGCACCACTGACTGTTTTCATTAACACAGAAGGCTTTAGCTTTAAATCGTCGTTAATTTTAAATACCCCTCCCATCGTTGCAAAAAAGTGAAGATTATTTACTCTAGATGATACATCGGCTTGCTGCTGCGCATTTAACTTCGTTTGCAACAAAGACGGAACTGAAACGCCTGCATAAAACTGATCTGTCATATAATAAACTCCTGCTCCTGCTGCTGGAAGTAGTCCACTTACATTTTGATAGAAAGCAGGGTCGTTTTGAGTAAGCGTACTTACCTCCGAATAATTTGCACGATAATTTAATACCCCAAACCTAAGACCCATTGCTAGAATCCCTTTTTCACTGAGCTTTATTCGATAAGCGTAATTCAATTGAGCACCCGTAGTTCTTTCCACTCCTAACCTATCATCGAGTATTTGGATAGCAAGACCAGCTTTTTCCTGATTCAAGGGCATATCCAATGATACGGAACTAGTTTGTGGTGCACCCGGAATACCTAACCATTGCTTTCTAAACAAGCTAGTCATACCAGGTACCGATCTACTTCCAGCATACGCTGGGTTAATATTGAGCATGTTAAACATGTATTGTGAATACATAGGCTCAGTCTGTGCAGTCACTTTGCTAGAGTAAAGAGAAAAAGCCAAGGCTAATATCACTAATCGTTTTATACTGTTACTTTTCATATCCGTATTTTATTTTACCATGAGGTAGAACTATCGTTTTAAGGTTATAAATCCTACATAATTACGCACCTGATTGGTTGTTTTATTCGTTGCATTTACGATATAATAATAAGTTCCATCAGGTACATCTTGTCCCAAGAAATTACCCGATCCTTTACCCCTCCAATCGTTTTTATAATCAACACTGGTATAAACTGCATTACCCCACCTATTAAATATCTCTAATGAAATAATAGTATTGGTTGGTCGAACAATTTCAAATCGATCATTAATACCATCTCCATTAGGAGAGAAGCCACCTGGAATTACTATATCGACAGAAGGCAATACTAAGCGGTTGTAAACTCCAGAGCCATCTACCCTTCCACCAGAACGAACAGTATCAATTGATTGACGCTGAATAGGTCCCCACTTGCCATCTCCTGTTACATCGGCCATATTATCCACATTGCCGCTATATCCATTGGTAAATACCGAAACACTAATGGTAACTGAATCAACACTAAAGCCAGCTAGTTTACTTGAGGTCGTTACCAAATCAATAATAGATTTACCATTATAATTAGCTGTCTTAACCAATAAACCACTTGCTGTTGTACCTATAACTGCAAAAGTTACTGGGCTTAAGAATACTTTTGACAGATCATCCTTCACAGTGATATTAGTAATCGCTTCGGGTCTAGGATTACGAAGGACCACTGTATATTTAATTAACATAGATCCGTCATTTTGTACCTCTGGCTTAGAAGCATACTTTGTTACAATTAACACTTCTCCATTAGGCACTTTATCTACATTACAATCGGCCTTCATCCAAGCATCACTCGGTACTATTGTTTGACTCTGCAACTTCAGTGAACATGGGTCCATTGGATTAGTGCCATCTGAAATTTCCTTTCCGTTGGTTACCCCATCTCCATCACAATCTAAAGCCAACCAAGCCGTAGTTGGTGTAAGCGTTTGACTAGACACTTTAAATGAACAAGAATTAGTTGGGTCGGTTCCATCTGATTTTTCTTTACCATTCAAAACACCATCTCCATCACAATCTAAGACCAACCATGCCGCAGTTGGTGTAAGCGTTTGACTCAAATATTTAAGTGAACAAGGATCATTTGGATTGGTGCCATCCTTTATTTCCTTTCCGTTGGTTACCCCATCTCCATCACAATCTAAAGCATCCCATGCTGCAGTAGGCGTTAGCTTTTGACTAGTTAACTTAAATGAACATGGGTCATTTGGATTGGTGCCATCCAAGGCTTCTTGTGCATCACTCACTCCATCTCCATCCGTATCTTTATTCAATGGATCCGTAATTTTTCCTCCTGGATTCGCTGGTGTGGTTGGATCATCAATACCCGTTTTCTCCTCTTGATTCGTTAAGCCATCTCCATCACAATCTGCTGATTTCCATGCAGCACTAGTTGGTAAGGTTTGACTAGACAACTTAAATGAACATGGATCATTTGGATTGGTGCCATCTAATGCTTCTTGCGCATCACTCACTCCATCTCCATCCGTATCCTTATTCAATGGATCCGTAATTTTTCCTCCTGGATTCGCTGGTGTGGTTGGATCATCAATACCCGTTTTCTCCTCTTGATTCGTTAAGCCATCTCCATCACAATCTGCTGATTTCCATGCCGCACTGGTTGGTAAAGTTTGACTAGTTAATTTTAATGAACATGGATCATTTGGATTAGTGCCATCCAAGGCTTCTTGTGCATCACTCACTCCATCTCCATCCGTATCTTTATTCAATGGATCCGTAATTTTTCCTCCTGGATTCGCTGGTGTGGTTGGATCATCAATACCCGTTTTCTCCTCTTGATTCGTTAAGCCATCTCCATCACAATCTGCTGATTTCCATGCCGCACTGGTTGGTAAGGTTTGACTAGTTAATTTAAATGAACATGGGTCATTTGGATCAGTACCATCTAATGCTTCTTGCGCATCACTCACTCCATCTCCATCGGAGTCACACAGATTTTTATTGACAGCATTCACTGTAATAATAGTTGCTGGACTAACACATCCTAATGAATTTCTAATTGTTAGGGTATAAGTACCTGCAACCACATTGAAAATATTACTGGATTGATAATTTATTCCATTCATACTATACACATCTCCTGATTTGCCAATTACAGTAATTGTTCCTACTGAATTAAAACAATCAGGTTGAGTAATATTTGCTACTGGTGCAGCTGGGGTTAAAGGCTGCGCATCCACTACTACACTAACCGAAGCTGGTGAGGTGCAACCTAGTGAATTAGTAGTAGTAAATTTATAAGCCGTTCCTGCTTTTAATCCTGTAAATGTATAGGTTGAACCTGTGCCACTTACAGCCGTTCCTACTGAAGGAGTGATTATCCAGTTGCCTGTTGGCAAGCCATTTAATACCACCTTTCCAGTATTGACAGAACAAGTAGGCTGTGTAATCGTTCCAACTGTTAAACTTGATACAGGTTGATTAACCGTTATGGTTGAATTACTTGTGGTAAACTGACATCCGTTATTATCGGTAACCCTTACAGCATAATCTCCACCAGTTTGAGCAATATAGATTCGATTAGTCTCTGATGCCATCATTACACCACTCGTCATCCATTGATAAGTATATGAAGTAGCACCCGAAGCCGAAGCGGTTAAGGTACTAGTTGATCCAGCACATACAGTGTCGGATGGTACTATCGAAACAGACACAGTTGGTATTGGATTAACCTTCACAGTAATTGGACAAGATGTTGAAGAACCATTCAGTATTAATTTGTAATCTCCAGAAACAACTGCGGTATAAGTTGAGCTTATACCTCCACTTGCCACATTGGTCCAACTAGTTCCAGTATTCACTTGCCATTGATAAGTTCCTGTTGAACTGGTACTCAATAAAACTCCATTGCCTTGGCAAACGGAAGTTGATCCCGTTACACTGGCTGTTGGAATAGTTTTTATAATTGTAGCAGCTGAAGTGTTACTACAACCTCCACTTCCAGTGATCACCACAGTATAAGAACCTGCAATTGTTGCGCTATAAGTTGAACTAGTCGCAGAAGTAATACTACCACCATCTATATACCATTGATAAGTTGGACTAGCTACATCAGTACTAGCTGATAAGGTAAGTGAAGTTGTTTCACAATTTGTAAATGCTAATTGTGCGCCCTGAGCTATCACTGATGTTGGTATTGGATTTACAGTAAATGTATACGGTGCGCTTACTGCACTTGAACAACCATTTGCATTGGTTGTAACCACAGTAAATATTCCGCCAAGTGCCGTCTTATAAGTTTGATTGGTTGCGCCTGCTATCGCTATACCATTTTTGTACCACTGATTACCCGTTGCAGCACTACTTGTTAAAGTAGCCATCGTTCCAGCACAAACGGATGCCGTTGTAGAAGAAGTAATAATTGGAGTGGATGGAATAGCAGGTTGTACATTCACCAATCCAATAGCAGCATTACTAACACAACCAACAGAAGATTTCACTGAAATATTATACGCTCCTGTTTCAACCGTGTTGAATATTGGACTGCTTTGATAATTAAATCCATCTATGCTATAAGTATCTCCGCTAACACCTGTTGAAGCAACACTAATAATACCTGTTGAAGAGGAACAGTTAGGTTGAGTAATAATAAATACTGGCGCTACAGCAGGAGCTGGTTGACCATTGACTATTAGAGTTGTTTCATTACTAATACATCCTGCTAAATTGATAGCGCTTACATTATAAATGCCTGGTGTTAAGCCACTAAAGATGCCGTTTACATTTGTAAAGGTTGTGCCATCAATACTATAGCGGTACCCTGCAATTGGTGAACTTATTGTTATTGTACCAGTCAGCACTATACAAGTTGGTTGAGCGGTAACACTTGCATTTGGATCACCTGGAGTTGAAGGCTGAGCATTAACTGTTACAATTGTTGCGGAGCTTGTACAACCTGATGCGTTTCTTGCAGTAACACTATAAGTGCCTGCTAACACTGATTTAAATATACCACTGTTGTTATAATAATCTACACCATTAATACTAAAAGTTAATCCGGTAGTAGATGAACTAACTGTTATTGTTCCAGTAGCATCAGTACAAGTCGGTTGTTGACTAACACTCACTATTGGAGCAAAAGGAACTTGATTAATGGTTATAGCAGTAGCTAAACTTGTTGATTGACAACCATTATTATCTGTCACAACAAGCGTAAATGAAGCAGCCACTTTCGCAGCATAAGATGCCGACGTTGCATTTTGAATAGAGACTCCGTCCATTTGCCATTGATAGCTCGCAATACTTCCCCCTGCTGCTGTAGCTGCGGCAGTAGCATTTAAAGTAGCGGTAGCATCCGAACAGATTGAAGTAGATGGCACTGCTGCAATTGATACTGTTGGTAAAGTATTAGTTGCTAAAGATGTAGGACAAGAAGTGGTAGTATGAGTAGCATCTGTTACAACAACATGATATTTGCCAGCAACACTTGCATTGTAGGTAGTAGCATTATTTGTACCAGTAGCATTTGTCCAAGTTGTTCCATCAGTAGATACTTGCCATAAATAAGTAGGACTAGTAAATCCAACAGCACTTGCATTAAAGGTAAATGAATTACCTACACAAACTGTTGCAGGACCAGCAGATGATAGTGATGGTGTGCTTTGTACTTTATTAGGAGCAGAAACTGTTGAACATCCAGTACTATTGGTAATCTTTACGGTATAATTTCCAACAGTAAGAGCAGTATAACTTGCACTATTGGCACCGTTTATAATTACCCCATCTAAATACCATTGATAGATTGGATTGGATGCATCAGTTGAAGCAGTTAAAGTGATTGATGGTCCATTTGAACTGCAATTAGTATAGGACATACCCGAAGATTGTAAGATAGTAGCAGTAGGTATTTCACCAACCGTTACAGTAATCGCATCACTAGCAATACTAGAACATCCAAGTACACTATTGACAATAACTGTATAAACACCTGAAGTATTTACAGTATAGGTTTGATTTACGGCCCCTGAAATTATCACACCATTCTTATACCACTGATTACCTGTAGTAGCATTACTACTTAAAATTACTGAACCGCCTGAGCAGAAAGTGGTGGAAGTAGCATTGCTAATCGTAGGCTTTGCTGGTGTTACAGGTTGTTTGTTGACTGTAACAGATATTGGATCACCCATACAACCAGCAGCGTTTTTAGCAGTAACATTGTAAGTACCAGCTACTAATCCAGCAAAAATGCCAGAAGTATTTGTATAGGACATACCATCAATACTAAATGTTAGTCCGGTAACAGGAGAACTTACCGTAACAGTACCCGTAGCAACTAAACAAGATGGTTGTGAACTTACGCTTGCAGTGGGTGCATCAGGAGTTAAAGGCTGCGAATTGATGGTTACAATTGTTGCAGAACTTGAACAACTTGATGAATTTCTTGCACTAACACTGTAGGTGCCTGCTGCCAATCCATCGAAGATGCCAGTTGTATTATTATAAGATATTCCATCAACACTAAATGACAATCCGCTAATGGATGAACTAACCTTAATTTTTCCTGTAGCGACTGTGCAAGTTGGTTGAGCAATAGCATTAGCTGTTGGTGCAGCTGGAGTAGAAGGTTGTGAACTAATGGTAACTGTTGTAGCTGAACTAATACAACCAGCAGCATTTTTAGAAGCAATAGTATAGTTGCCTGCAACCAAACCTTCAAAGGTGCCAGAGGTATTGGTATAAGCACCTCCATTTATACTAAAGTTTAAACCAGTAATGGTTGAACTTACAGCAATGGTACCCGTAGCAACAGTACAAGTTGGCTGTGCAGTTGCACTAGCTGTTGGTGCAGCTGGTGAAGTTGGTTGTGCATTCACTGTTAGCGTAATTGGAACACTAATACAACCAGAAGCATTTTTAGAAGTAATAGTATAGGCTCCCGCTGCTAATCCAGTGAAGACCCCTGAAGAATTGGTATAATTAATTCCATCAATACTAAAATTCAATCCTACTGTAGAAGAGCTGATAGTTATTGTACCAGTAGCTTTAGAACAAGTAGGTTGTTCAGTTACCGTAGCAATTGTTGCTGTAGGAGTTGCCTCATTCAGTACTACAACAGTTGCGGTACTTGTACAACCCGATGCGTTTTTGGAAGTAACATTGTATGCCTTCCCAGCCTGAACCGCTGTAAAAATTCCTGTTGTATTCGTGTAATTTATTCCATCAATACTGAAAGTTAATCCTGCAGTGGATGAACCAACTGTAATGATTCCAGTAGGCAATGAACAGGTTGGCTGTGTTGTTACACTTACAGTTGGTGCAGCTGGTGTAGCTGGTTGTGCATTTATCGTTATACCAGAAGCAGCACTAACACATCCGTACTCTGTTTTGATGGTTATACTATAAGAGCCAGCAACCACATTAAAGATATTGCTAGATTGATAATTTATTCCATCGATACTGTACGAATCACCAGCATTTCCTATCACAGTAATTATTCCAATAGAACTTGTACAGCTGGGTTGAGTAATATTTGATACTGGCGCCGTTGGTGTTATGGGCTGTGCATCCACTACTGCATTTTGTGAAGCCGGAGAAGTACAACCTAATGAATTGGTTACAGTAAATGTATAAGGTATTCCACCCGGTAATCCAGTAAATGTATAAGATGATCCTGTTCCATTAACAACCGTACCCGCTGAAGAAGTGATGGTCCAGTTGCCTGATGGCAAGCTATTTAACACCACCGTTCCAGTAGCTGTTGAGCAAGTAGGCTGTGTAATCGTTCCTACTATTGGACTTGAAACAGGTGGGTTTACTGTTATGGTTGAATTGCTAGTGGTAAATTGACATCCGTTATTATCGGTAACCCTTACCGCATAATCTCCACCGATTGTGGTAGTGTAAGAAGCATTCGTTGCGGAGGCTATTTCATTACCACCTGTCAACCATTGATAAGTATATGGAGTAGCACCAGAAGCTGAAGCCCTTAAAGTACTAGTTGATCCAGCGCATACCGTGGCGGATGGTACTATTGAAACAGAAACAGTCGGTAAAGAATTAACCGTAACCGAAATAGGACAAGATATTGAAGTGCCGCCTATTACTATTTGGTAATCTCCGGTAACCAATGCAGTATAAGTTGCGTTTGTTCCTGCACCAGCAACATTTGCCCAGCCACTTCCTGTATTCACTTGCCACTGATAGGTTCCTGTTGAACTGGTACTCAATAAAACCCCATTGCCTTGGCAAACTGAAGTAGATCCCGTTACACTGGCTGTTGGAATAGTTTCTATGATTGTAGCAGCAGAAGCATTGCTACATCCACCTCCCGTGATCACCACAGTATAAGAACCTGCAGTTGTTGCAATATAATTTGCACTAGTCGCAGCATTAATAATACCTCCATTCAAATACCATTGATAAGTTGGGCTAGATGCATCGGTTGTTGCAGATAAAGTAATAGAAGTTGTAGCACAATTTGTAAACGCTAATTGTGCACCCTGAGCTATCGCTGCTGATGGTATTGGGTTGACAGTTAATGTATAGTTAGCACTGGCTATGCTTGAACAACCACTTGAATTAGTAGTAACCACAGTAAATATTCCACCAAGCGCAGTCGTATAAGTTTGACTGGTTGCACCTGCGATTGCTACACCATTTTTATACCACTGATTACCCGTTACAGCACTACTCGTTAAAGTAGCCGCAGTGCCAGCACAAATAGATGACGCTGTGGAAGAGGTAATCGTTGGAGTAGAAGGAGTAGCAGGTTGTGTACTCAAAATTGCAAGTTCAGCATCACTAATACATCCGCCTGCAGATTTTACAGTAACAGTATAAGTGCCTGCTGCTAATGAACTAAATGTTTTGCTACTCTGGTAATTTATATCATTAATACTATAAGTATCACCTAAAGCACCTGTTGAGGTTACACTAATGGTGCCAGTTGAAATTGAACAAGTAGGTTGAGTAATAGTAATTACAGGTGCAATAGCAGGTGCTGGTTGAGCATTCACTACTAAACTTGTAAGATTACTTGTACAGCCGGATGAATTTTTAGCTGTAACATTATAAATGCCTGGAGATAAGGAACTAAAGATACCCGACGTATTGGTATAAGTTGATCCGTCAATACTAAAAGTTAATCCACTTGTTGAAGAGCTAACAGAAATAGTTCCTGTAGCAACATTACAAGTTGGTTGTATAGTAACACTTGCCGTTGGAGCAGCTGGAGCTGGCTGTAGAGCATTCACCGTTATACTAGTTGCAACACTGGTACAACCCGAAGTATTTTTTGCAGTAAGACTATAATTGCCAGCTGCTAATCCAGTAAACACACCAGTTGTATTGGTATAGTTGGTACCATCTATACTAAATCTTAAGCCTGCAATAGATGAATTTACTGTAACCGTTCCAGTAACTACCGAACAGCTTGTACTAACCGTTGCAGTAGGAGCAGTTGGTTGGGCAGGTTGAGCATCTACCACTACTGAAGTTAGAGGACTCAAACAACCACTTGCATTTTTTATTTGTATGGTATGATTACCAGGTGCAACCAAGGTAAATTCATTACTTATTTGATATGCTGATCCATCAATATTATAAGTCTCACCTGCTATGCCAGATGGTGTAGCTTGGATTGTTCCAGTACTAATTTGACAGGTAGGTTGAACAATAACAAGATTAGCGCTAGCGGGTAAAGCATTCACCGTTACAGTTATCATAGCCCTACCACTTTCTACACCATCTACAATTTGAGAAACATAATAGGCGGTTGATCCTACAACTAATGTAGAAGGAGTAGGTGCACCTGACAACGCTGGAGTACTAGTAGCAGTAGTATACCATTTTAAGCTACCACCATTAGAAGCTGTTGCCATCAATGAAACAGCCGTAGCATTTTGACAATAAGAAATATCGGCAACGCTCGGCGGATTAGGAATTTGCATTTTAATCAACATTTCTTTTGCTGGACTATAACATCCATTTGCAATAGCCACCACGCTAATAACACCAGCATTAGAACCAATGCCTGCTGAAATTTGATTGGAGGAAGATACTCCAGTCCATCCAGTAGGTAAAGTCCATTCGTAACTTGTCACACCTGCAACCGTCACAACAGAATAAATTTCAGTTGAATTAGGATTTACAGCTATTGCGCCAGTAATTGTGGCTGGCTGTGCTGGTATAGCATTAACAGTTACTACTATTTCAGCTCTATCAGATTCAACCCCATTAACTATTTGACTAACGAAGTAGCTAGTTGAACCAGCGATTGCTGTAGAGGAGGTTGGTGCGCTAGCTAATGCAGTTGAACTGGTTGCCGTAGAATACCATTTCAAGATACCGCCTGCATCTGCAATAGCTGTTAAACTATTTGCTGTAGCACCTGCACAGTAAGTAGTGGTGTTTGCATCAATGGAAGGCTTAGCTGGTTTAATCGCTAAGGCAAGCAAAACTGGAGCACTTTCACAACCAGTTGCATTAACCGCCTTCACAGAAATATTACCAGCAGTTTGTGTGGTAGTTGCAATAATTGCGTTTGAATTAGAACTACCTGTCCATCCATTGGGTAGTGTCCAAACATAAGAAATAGCACCTGTTACTGCAGGTATTGAATAATTTTCAGTAGCACCATTTAATGGAGTGGTGTTCCCTGAAATTGCTCCAGTAATGGTTAAAGCGGATGGAGGTGCAGTAATCACTTCACTTAAAGCAGCGCCCTCACATCCCGCTAATTTAGCTTTTACTGTATGGGTACCTACTGCTAATCCACTAAAGACTGGACTTGATTGATAGGCTCCCCCATCTAAACTATAAGTATAAGCGGCACCCAACGGATCAGCCACTGTAATGGTACCCGTAGCAACAGAACAAGTTGGCTGAGTAACAGTTGAAGTTGGAGTTGCTGGTAATGGATTCACTGCAACAGTGGTAGCAGTTGAAGTTGCTTGACATCCGTAGGTATCCGTTACCAAAACTGAATAACTTGATGCTGTTCCTGTAGTATAAGTAGCTGCTGTAGCTCCAGATATATTGGTGATTCCATTAATCCATTGGTAGGTAGCAATTGTTGCAGCTGACGAGTGACTAGCCGTAGCCGTCAACACAGTTGTTTGACCCGCACACAAAGCTCCTGTTGGATTAGCACCAATTGAAACCGTAGGTAGCGCATTTACTGCCAAACTAGTTGGACAAGAATTAATCGTTTGAGAATTATTACTACCATCAACACCTTTAACAATTACCCTATACTCGCCTGATGTATTGGCTAAATAAGAATTATTATTACTAGGAGCTGTTGCTGTAGCCCATGTGCCAGCGCTAGTGGCTCTATATTCCCAAGCATAGGTAATATTAGTTAAGCCAGAGGTACTCGCCACAAAAGTAAAGGTTTGACCCAAACAAATGGAGGCAGGTGAGCCTGCTGAAGCAGAAGGACCTGTAGTAACGCTGGATGGTGCTGAAGTTGTTGAACAACCTGTAGCATTGGTAATTTTAACAGTATAATTTCCAGTTGCAACTGCGGTATAAGTCGAAGCGGTTGCTCCACCAATAAGTACATCATTTAAATACCAAGCATAAGTTGGATTGGTAGCATCGGTAGAAGCAGTTAACTTAATAGGACTAGCAGTTCCGCAATTAGTAGAACCTAATTCGAGGGATTGTGCTATACTAGCCGTTGGTGAAGGTGCTACCGTAATGGTAGTAGCTGTACTAATGGTTGAACAACCACTCGTATTAGTTACCTGTAAAGTGTAAACACCTGGGAACGCCACAGTGTAGGTAGCATTGTTTGCCCCAGTAATGGGTGAGCCATCTTTGATCCATTGGTTGCCAGTACTCGCACTAGAAGTTAAAGTAGTTGCACCTCCTGAACAAATAGCTGAACCAGGTGCTGCAGTAATAGTTGGTGTAACTGGAGAAGCTGGTTGTGCATTAATAACAGCAGTTGCTGCAGCACTAACACAACCCACACTATTTTTAACATACACAGTATAAGTGCCTGGTGTTTTGTTGTTGAAAGAATTAGAGCTTTGATAGGTAAGGCCATCTAAGCTATAAGTATCTCCTGTATTTCCCGAAGGAGTAATTGTAATTGCACCCGCAGCCGTTAAACAAGTAGGTTGAGTAATCGTAACTATAGGGGTAGTAGGTGTAGCTCCTATAACTACCACAGTTGTAATAGAATAACTCTTACATCCCGTAACTGGGTCAGTATATTCTACTTTATAATCACCAGAAGAAGTAACACTATAAGTTGATGCTATAGCACCAGATACAAGTTTATTGTTTGCATACCATTGATCATTCGTTGCATAACTACTCGTCAATATAATTGGTGTGCCTATACATACTGGACCTGTATACCCAGTAACAGTAGGTGCTGTTGGCAGTGGGTTCTCTGTAACATCTTGCGGATCTGTTGTAACTGTTGAACCATCAGCATAGGTTAAGGTACAAGTGAAATCACCTGTTTCATTGGCAATATAAGAAGAACTAGTGGCACCCGTTATAACTACATCGTTTTTAAGCCACTGATAACTGGTAGGTAAAATGCCACCATTTAAATTAATATTTAAAACTACCTGACCTGGATCACAAAATACTATTGGACCTGCAGGTACAATAAATGGAATAATACACCTGGTATTAATTAGCTCATTTACATAATCCTTTTTAGGGGATGTGGTTACTTTTGGCAACCAACCAGTTGATTTGTAAGTAGCGGTAAATAAATCATTGGTCTCTAATAAGGTAGAGAAACCATTGACGCCATAAGGCCCCTTTACATAATTTTTATTCGTTGCAAAAGGTTTGCCATGAACAGCCTCCTTTGTATCTGGACAACCATCATTATCCGAATCACTATCCAAATCATCATTGATACCATCTTTGTCATAGTCGCAAGTACCATCACCTAATGAAGTGCTTATATCCATTAACTGGAAACCAAAGTTTTCGTTGGCTACCGTTCCTGTTATAGTATTCCATGTGTAGGTTATTACTAATGGCTTTGCAGCAGTTGCAACTGCACCATATTGTACTTGAATAAACACTTTATTTGCGTCTGCACCCAAAGCTCCTTTAAATGCGGTGGACATCCACATACTAGGCGTTACTGTATCACCCACATTGTAAGACTCTTTTAAATAGTAACGTTGCGGTATCGCTTTAATTACCCCATTTCCAGCAATACCACCATCCACTTTCCATTTTCTTGGATGGAACCACCAACCTCCATTACCACCTTCATTAGCCAAAACTTTTAAAGATATTGCTGTATAAGGTGCAACTGGTTCGAATTTTAAATACATTTTACGCTCAGCTGAATTGGTAGTAGCCTCATCCGCCCAGTGACCATTCACGCTGTAATTATTATTATTAAAACTCAAACCATCAACAACCATATTTTTAATCTTAGCAACCGTTGCTTTAGCTAAATGCTGGCCAGTAGCTTTGTCGTTGATATAAAATTGATTGCTGTTAATTGAAGTAAACGTAAATGCTGTAATACCAGGCGTTGTAGGACACTCTGTTTGGTCTAAAATACCATCATTGTCATCATCAATATCATCAATATTTGGAACACCATCTCCGTCGGTATCTGTACAACCTTTTACTTTATTATTTAAAAAGTCTGATGATAGGGTATAGTTAGTAAGCGATTGTTTGGTATCATTGGTTTCAACTAAACTAGATAAACCATTTGTACCGTAAGTACCGCCAATAGTCACATCGGTTAGTGAAGTTTGTTTACCCGTTTTAGCTTCTACAAAATCAGTACAACCATCGCCATCAGAATCAATATCTACCGCATTACCT
>Ga0209829_10001551_pt1 | contig 18402 bp, 24 predicted proteins | sample C_140205_EF_Meta_FD_187311 | JGI IMG/M metagenome (GOLD analysis project Ga0209829, IMG submission 187311) | Freshwater microbial communities from Lake Croche, Canada to study carbon cycling - C_140205_EF_MetaG (SPAdes) (version 2) | ecosystem: Environmental > Aquatic > Freshwater > Lake...
AGTGACGATGAGGCAGGATTTTCAGGACCCTTGACGCAAAATTTGTCGTCCGGATGGGTTGAGCGTGCAACTTGGTATCACAGCGAGATCGGTCAGCCCTTGATTTGGGTCTTGCTCGGACTGCACGTGGTGGTGGTTTTTTATTACCGCTGGCGTCTCCAAGAAGATTTGATCACGCCGATGGTCACGGGCGACAAAGACTGGGAAACAAGCGATTTCATCGCCGAGTCCAAAGACACTTGGGGCCTGCGCATCGCAGCACTCGCCCTATTTTGCGCATTGAGTGGTGTTATTTTTTATGCATTTGCGATATAACTTGGCAGTTCACCAAGGCGCAGATAGCCTCGTGATTCAGTGCGGAGTTGCGAGTGCTGGCACAAGAATGAATGCCTGTGAGCTACACCTGCACCTCTCCAAAGCAAAAAGACGTGCAAACCCAAGGCTTGCACGTCCATTGCAGAAAACAGTCGCGTAATTTAAGCGGCTTTGGCCTGTGCCAACAAAGTGGCGGCGTCACTCACTTCAAATTTACCAGGACCTTCATTGTTCAAGGTCACCACTTTGCCATCTTTGACCAACATGGAATAGCGGTTGCTCCTGAGTCCCAAGCCACGCGCAGTCAAATCCAAAGTAAGACCCGTGGCTTTGGCAAACTCAGCACTGCCATCGGCCAAGAAACGCACACGGCCCTTGGCTTGTTGGTTCTCAGCCCAAGCGCCCATGACAAAAGCATCGTTGACGCTCAAACACCAAATTTCGTCCACACCAGCCGCTTTGAAGTCGTTGTAATGCTCCAAGAATCCGGGTACATGTTTGGCCGAACAAGTCGGTGTAAACGCACCAGGAACGGCAAACAAGGCGATGGTCTTGCCGGCTGTGGCTTTGCCCACATCAACAGGATTGGGGCCCAATGCACATCCGTCTTTTTCTTCGTGAAAGAATTCTGTCAATGCAATGGCTGGCAGTGCGTCTCCGACTTTGATCATGGCTTTTTCCTTTACTAATGGTGATAAAAAATGTCTAGCGACAACAAACAAGATACATGATAACAAACGGCCCGCAAGCGGGCCGTTATTGGTGAAGATTCAATGCCAAGGCATAGGGTCTTTTTTAAGCAGTCACTGCCTTTTCAACCAAACGGGTGGCCACCCAGTTTTTGGTTTTGGAGATAGGACGGCTCTCCGTGATTTCGATCACGTCGCCAACATGGTATTCACCGTGCTCATCATGAGCATGATATTTGCTGGACTTGCCCACAATTTTGCCGTACAAAGCGTGCTTGACACGACGTTCGATCAAAACTGTGACAGTTTTGGTTCGTTTGTCGCTCACCACTTTGCCCACCAAGGTGCGTTTGAGAGATTTTTTTGTGTCTGTCATGGTAGCCGCCCTTTATGCTTTGGCTTGCTTTTGAGCAAGGATGGTCTTGGCGCGAGCAATGCTTCTTCGGGTCTGACGAAGTTGTGCAGTGTTGCCCAAATTTTGAGTGGCTTTTTGCATGCGCATACCGAAGTGTGCTTTTTGCAATTCTTTGACTTCCGCTTCCAAAGCAGGAATGTCTTTGTTTCTGAGTTCAGCAGTGTTCATTGTCATTTCTCCTGATCATTGACCCAACATGCGGGTCACAAAGGTGGTGCGCAATGGCAACTTGGCTGCTGCCAAACGGAAGGCTTCTCTTGCCAATTCCTCTGGAACACCAACAATCTCGTAGAGCACCTTGCCCGGCTGAATCTCAGCCACATAGTACTCTGGATTGCCCTTGCCGTTGCCCATGCGAACTTCAGCTGGTTTTTGAGAAATCGGTTTGTCAGGAAACACGCGAATCCAAATGCGTCCGCCACGTTTGACGTGACGTGAAATGGCTCGACGAGCTGATTCGATTTGACGCGCCGTTAAGCGTCCACGATCGGTTGACTTCAGGCCAAAATCACCAAATGCGACTGAGTTTCCTCGAGTAGCAATGCCAGTGTTACGACCTTTTTGTTCTTTGCGATATTTACGGCGTGCTGGTTGCAGCATGCTTATTCTCCTTGACCGTCCGCAGCCGTGCCAGTGGATGCGGGCGCGCTCACCTTGCGGACGCGCTTGACGGTGGTTTTAGGGGCATCGGAGGCTTCAGCGGGTTTATCGCTTCCATCCACCGGTGCGGCATTGGTTCCTGTGGGACGCTTGGCCCCAGTTCTTGCGGGTGGACGATCTCCACCGGGACGTGCGTCACGGCGAGGTCCACGTGGACGTCTTTCTTCTTCTGCCTTGGGCTCAAGAGCCTGTGGTGCGTCATTGCGACCCAAGGTGTCACCCTTGTAGACCCAAACCTTGACACCAATCACACCATAGGTGGTTTTGGCTTCGGACGTGCCGTAGTCAATGTCGGCTCTCAATGTGTGCAGTGGCACGCGACCTTCGCGGTACCACTCGGTGCGAGCAATCTCGATGCCGTTCAAACGACCTGAGGACATGATCTTGATGCCTTGAGCGCCCAAACGCATGGCGTTTTGCATAGCGCGTTTCATAGCACGGCGGAACATGATGCGTTTTTCCAACTGCTGCGTGATGCTGTCGGCAATCAGTTGTGCATCAATCTCTGGCTTCCTGACCTCTTCGATATTGACCGCAACGGGCACGCCCAAACGGGTGGCCAATTCTTTTTTCAAGTTCTCAATGTCTTCGCCTTTTTTACCGATCACCACACCTGGGCGAGCAGAAAAAATCGTGATTCTTGCGTTCTTGGCAGGACGCTCAATCAACACTCTGGAGACGGCCGCATTTTTCAATTTGGCTTTGAGGTACTCGCGCACCTTGATGTCTTCAGACAACATGCCAGCAAACTCACGGTTGCTTGCGTACCAGCGACTCGCCCAATTGCGGCTCACCGACAAACGGAAACCGGTTGGATGTATTTTTTGTCCCATGTTCTGAGGCCTTTCAGTTGCCAACCGTCACGTACACATGGCACGTGGGTTTGCTGATACGGTTACCACGGCCCTTGGCGCGGGCTGTAAAACGCTTGAGCGTTGCGCCTTGCTCAACATAAATGGTCTTGACTTTGAGTTCATCAATGTCGGCACCATCATTGTGTTCAGCATTGGCGATGGCAGACTCGAGTACTTTTTTAACAATACCGGCTGCTTTTTTTTGCGTGAAAGTCAGAATGTTCAATGCGTGATCCACTTTTTTACCGCGGATCAAATCAGCAACCAAACGACCTTTGTCAACTGACAAACGAACGCCACGGAGGACTGCACGTGTTTCCATAGGTCTCTCCTTATTTCTTTTGGACTTTTTTGTCCGCTGGGTGACCTTTGAAGGTGCGGGTCAACGCAAACTCACCGAGTTTGTGACCGACCATCTGGTCAGTGATGTAAACGGGAACATGTTGTTTGCCGTTGTGAACAGCAATGGTCAATCCAATGAATTCGGGAAGAATCATCGAACGACGTGACCATGTTTTGATGGGCTTTTTGTCTTTGATGGCGACTGCTTTGTCGACTTTGACCATCAAATGATGGTCAACAAAGGGTCCCTTTTTGAGTGAACGTGTCATTGGCTACCCCTTATTTCTTACGACGTGACACAATCATCACTTGTGTGCGCTTGTTGTTGCGGGTACGGTATCCCTTGGTCATATTGCCCCAGGGATCCACGGGTACACGGCCTTCGCCGGTACGACCCTCACCACCACCGTGTGGGTGATCAACCGGGTTCATGGCCACACCGCGGACGGTGGGTCGAATACCCATCCAACGCTTGACGCCGGCTTTGCCCAATTGACGAAGACTGTGTTCTTCATTGGCCACTTCACCAATGGTGGCGCGGCATTCAATGTGAATTTTGCGCACTTCGCCTGAGCGCATGCGCACTTGCGCATAGGTGCCTTCGCGAGCCAACAAAGTGGCTGACGTCCCAGCCGAGCGAGCGATTTGCGCACCCTTGCCAATTTGCAATTCGATGCAATGGATGGTGGAACCCACTGGGATGTTGCGAATGGGCAATGTGTTTCCAGCACGAATTGGAGCTTCTGCACCACTCATGAGTGTTGCACCAACTTCCAAACCGCGAGGAGCGATGATGTAGCGACGCTCACCATCTGCATAGCAAACCAACGCGATGTGCGCCGTGCGATTGGGGTCATATTCAATGCGCTCAACTTTGGCTGGAATGCCGTCTTTGCTGCGCTTGAAGTCCACCACACGGTAGTGATGCTTGTGACCACCACCTTTGTGACGGGTTGTGATGTGACCATTGTTGTTGCGACCAGCTTTTTGAAATTGCGGCTCTAGCAAAGGGGCATAGCCTTCACCTTTGTGCAAGTGGTCACGTGTGACCTTCACCACGCCACGTTGGCCTGGTGAGGTGGGTTTCATTTTGATAACAGCCATGATTACGCGGCCTCCCCAGACAAATTGAGCTCTTGACCAGGCATGAGCGTCACATACGCTTTTCTCACATTGTCGCGACGACCCATGGAGCGGCCAAAGCGCTTGGCCTTGCCCTTGGTGTTCACGACGGAGATGCCCTTGACAGAGACTTTGAACATCAACTCAACAGCAGCCTTGATTTCTGGCTTGGTCGCGTCTTGCAACACCTTGAAAGTCACCGCATTGTTTTTTTCTGAAACCATGGTGGCTTTTTCAGAAATAATGGGTGCAACCAAGACTTGCATCAAACGACCTTCATCAAATTTGTGTGCGCTCATGCGAACATCTCCTTCAATTGATCGATGGCCGCTTTGGTGACCAAAACCTTTTTGTAATGAACCAAGGACAAAGGATCTGCATACCTGGGCTCCACCACCAACACATTGGGAAGGTTGCGTGAGGCCAAATACAAATTGTCATCCACTTGGTCAGAGATCACCAAAACCGAATGCAAATTCATGGCCTTGAATTTCGCGGCCAACAGTTTGGTTTTGGGGGCTTCCACCGTCAGCGAGTCGACGACCGCCAAACGGCCTTCGCGTGCCAACTGAGAGAAGATTGACGCCATGCCTGCGCGGTACATCTTTTTGTTGATCTTTTGCGTGAAATTCTCGTCCGGCATATTGGGAAATATGCGACCGCCTCCACGCCACAATGGGGAAGACGTCATACCAGCACGCGCACGACCTGTTCCCTTTTGTTTAAAAGGCTTTTTGGTCGAGTGCTTGACTTGTTCACGGTCTTTTTGAGCGCGTGTGCCTTGACGGGCGTTGGCTTGATAGGCCACCACGATTTGGTGAACCAAGTCTTCGTTGTAAGCACGGCCAAAAACAGTTTCAGGCGCGTCAAATTTGGAGGACGCTTGTCCTTGTTCGTTCAAGAGTTCGAGCTGCATCAGTTCGCTCCCTTATCTTTGGCTTTGACAGCCGGTCTAACGGTCACAAAACCACCCGCTGAGCCAGGTACAGCGCCCTTGATCAGGAGCAATTGGCGAGTTTCGTCAATGCGAAAAACGTCCAAGTTTTGTGTGGTCACGGTGATGTCACCCATGTGGCCAGACATGCGCTTGCCAGGAAACACACGGCCAGGATCTTGCGCCATGGAAATGGAGCCAGGCACATTGTGCGAACGGCTGTTACCGTGTGACGCTCTTTGTGAGTGGAAATTGTGACGCTTGATGGTTCCTGCAAAACCTTTACCAATGGAGGTGCCTTGCACGTCCACTTTTTGGCCCACAGTGAATACATCGGTCACAGGCACTGCGGCACCAGCTGCATACTTGGCAGCCAGTTCTGGAGTGACTCGGAATTCTTGAATGATTTCGCCAGCTTGTACGCCTGCCTTGGCAAGGTGTCCGGCAATGGGTTTGGTGACGCGAGAAGCTTTTTTCTCACCAAATGTGACCTGCAAGGCCACATATCCATCATGTTCCTGTGTTTTGACTTGTGACACTCGGTTGTTGGATACATCCACCACCGTGACAGGCACTGCGTCGCCTTCGTCGGTGAATAGGCGCATCATGCCCACCTTGCGTCCAAGCAAACCCAAACGGGTGCTTTGACTCATTTTTTTCTCCAAAACCCCCACCACAATCACTGCAATTGGCAATTGTGTTTTGTATGTGAGAGACGGTTGATAAATTTCTAGTTTTTACTAGAGCCTTAGATTATAACTCCCTTGTGGACTAAAAAGCAATCTAGGAATCTCTTTAGCCCTTTGACCCCGAATAAACGGGGTCAAAGTGTTTTTTTATTGCAACTTGATTTCCACATCCACACCGGCGGGCAAATCCAACTTCATCAACGCGTCCACGGTTTTGTCAGTGGGGTCCACAATGTCCATCAATCGCTGATGGGTGCGAATTTCCAACTGGTCGCGTGAGCTTTTGTTGACGTGAGGTGAGCGCAAAATGTCAAAACGCTTCATGCGTGTGGGCAATGGCACGGGGCCTTTGACAATGGCACCAGTGCGCTTGGCCGTGTCGACAATCTCAGCGGCCGATTGGTCAATGAGTTTGTAGTCAAATGCTTTGAGACGAATGCGGATTTTTTGTTTGGTTGTCATAATGTTTTACTCCAAAACCTTGGCCACAACACCAGCACCGACGGTCTTGCCACCCTCGCGGATCGCAAAGCGCAAGCCCTCTTCCATCGCAATGGGGTGGATCAACTTGACCGTGATCGACACGTTGTCACCAGGCATCACCATCTCTTTGCCTTCTGGCAACTCGATGGCACCGGTCACGTCGGTCGTTCTGAAGTAGAACTGGGGACGGTAGTTGTTGAAGAACGGGGTGTGGCGTCCGCCCTCGTCTTTGGAGAGCACATACACCTCGGCGGTGAAATGCGTGTGGGGCTTGATGGAGCCGGGCTTACACAGCACTTGACCGCGCTCAACCTCTTCACGCTTGGTGCCGCGCAGGAGAATACCCACGTTGTCACCCGCTTGACCTTGGTCGAGGAGTTTTCTAAACATCTCTACACCGGTACAGGTGGTCTTCAAGGTGTCTTTGATCCCCACGATTTCAATCTCTTCGCCCACCTTCACGATACCGCGCTCGATACGGCCCGTCACCACCGTGCCACGACCCGAGATCGAGAACACGTCTTCAACTGGCATCAAGAACGCGCCGTCAATGGCACGCTCAGGCGTGGGGATGTAGCTGTCCAAAGCCTCGGCCAAGCGGAAAATCGCTTGCTCGCCCAAGTCGCCCTTGTCGCCTTCCATGGCCAATTTGGCCGAACCCTTGATGATCGGTGTGTCGTCGCCAGGAAAGTCATACTTGGAGAGCAACTCGCGCACTTCCATTTCGACCAACTCCAACAACTCAGCGTCGTCGACCATGTCGCATTTGTTCAAAAACACGATGATGTAAGGCACGCCCACTTGGCGGGCAAGCAAAATGTGCTCGCGCGTTTGGGGCATGGGGCCGTCAGCGGCCGAGCACACCAAAATCGCGCCGTCCATCTGCGCCGCACCCGTGATCATGTTCTTCACATAGTCAGCGTGGCCAGGACAGTCCACGTGCGCGTAGTGACGGTGCTCCGTCTCGTACTCCACGTGGGCCGTGTTGATCGTGATGCCGCGTGCTTTTTCTTCTGGCGCCGCGTCAATTTGGTCGTAGGCCTTGGCCTCGCCGCCAAATTTCAAAGAGAGCACGGTCGTGATCGCCGCTGTCAGCGTCGTCTTGCCATGATCCACGTGACCAATGGTGCCCACGTTCACGTGAGGCTTGGTGCGTTCAAATTTACCTTTTGCCATGATATTTCAATCCTAAAGAACAACTCCGTGTGAGGGTTTAAAGTTTGCACAACACTGCTGGTTCACTGCGCACGGGTACACAGTGGCGCGTTGTCGCAGACTGACTGATTTACTTGGCGCGGGCTGCCACAATGGCTTCGGCCACATTCCTGGGTGCTTCAGAATAATGCTTGAATTCCATCGTATACGTTGCACGACCTTGGGACATGGAGCGCAATGTTGTTGAATAGCCAAACATTTCTGACAAAGGCACTTCGGCTTTGATCGCTTTACCGCCACCAGCCATGTCGTCCATCCCTTGCACCATGCCACGGCGTGAGGAGAGGTCGCCCATCACGTTTCCTGCATAGTCTTCAGGCGTTTCCACTTCAACGGCCATCATCGGCTCCAAAATCACAGGACTGGCCTTGCGGCACCCCTCTTTGAAACCAAAAATAGCGGCCATCTTGAAGGCCATTTCAGATGAGTCAACATCATGATAAGAGCCAAAGTGGAGTGTGACCTTGACGTCCACCACAGGATAGCCGGCCAACACACCAGTGTTCAAGGCTTCAATCACGCCTTTTTCCACGGCAGGAATGTATTCGCGAGGAACGACACCGCCCTTGATGGCATCCACAAACTCAAAGCCTTTTCCAGCCTCGTTGGGTTCGATTTTGAAAACCACGTGGCCGTATTGACCTTTACCACCGGACTGGCGAACAAATTTGCCTTCTGAGTCCTCAATGGTTTTTCTGATCGTTTCACGATAAGCCACTTGTGGTTTGCCCACATTGGCTTCTACGCCAAACTCACGTTTCATGCGGTCAACAATAATTTCCAAGTGCAGTTCACCCATGCCGGCAATGATGGTTTGTCCAGACTCTTCGTCGGTCTTCACGCGAAAAGATGGATCCTCTGCTGCCAAGCGTTGCAATGCAATGCCCATTTTTTCTTGGTCAGCCTTGGTCTTGGGTTCAACAGCCTGTGCAATGACGGGCTCAGGGAAAATCATTCTCTCGAGCATCAAAATTGCATCTGGGTCGCACAAAGTTTCACCCGTGGTAACGTCTTTGAGTCCAACGCAAGCGGCAATGTCGCCAGCACGAATTTCGTCGACCTCTTCGCGATTGTTGGCATGCATTTGAACAATACGACCAATTCTTTCTTTCTTGCCTTTGATCGGGTTGTAAACAGTGTCACCCTTGTTGAGCACACCGGAGTACACCCGAATAAAGGTCAACTGTCCCACAAACGGGTCGGTCATCAGTTTGAACGCCAACGCTGAAAATTTTTCGGTGTCTTCTGGTTTGCGTGAAACTGGTGCCTCATCCTCGTCCATCCCGCCAACGGGAGGGATGTCTGAAGGTGATGGCATCAATTCAATCACCGCATCAAGCATTCGTTGAACGCCTTTGTTCTTGAAAGCGGATCCACACAGCATGGGCTGAATCTCACCGGCAAGTGTGCGCACACGCAAACCGTGGGTGATTTCCTCTTCTGACAAATCACCTTCTTCAAGGTATTTGTTCATGAGCTCCTCGGAGGCTTCAGCCGCTGCTTCCACCATGTTCTCACGCCACTTTTTAGACTCTTCAACCAAATCTGCTGGGATCTCTTCAAAGTTGAATTTCATGCCTTGTGAGGCTTCATCCCAAATGATCGCTTTCATTTTGCGCAAATCAACCACGCCGGTGAAATGCTCTTCAGCCCCAATGGGGATCACGATGGGTATGGGATTGGCTTTCAAGCGCAAACGCATCTGGTCATACACTTTGAAGAAATTGGCGCCTGTGCGGTCCATCTTGTTCACAAAAGCCAGACGTGGCACTTTGTATTTGTTGGCTTGGCGCCAAACGGTTTCACTTTGAGGCTGAACTCCACCTACAGCGCAATACACCATGCAAGCGCCATCGAGCACACGCATTGAACGCTCAACTTCAATGGTGAAGTCAACGTGGCCGGGGGTGTCGATGATGTTGATTCTGTGCTCGGGGAATGACATGTCCATGCCCTTCCAAAAACAAGTCGTGGCAGCAGAGGTGATCGTGATGCCGCGCTCTTGCTCTTGCTCCATCCAGTCCATGGTGGCAGCACCATCATGAACTTCACCAATTTTGTGGTTAACGCCCGTGTAGAACAAAATGCGTTCTGTTGTCGTTGTTTTACCAGCGTCGATGTGCGCAGAAATACCAATATTTCTGTAGCGCTCAAGAGGAGTCTTGCGAGCCATGATGGAAGCCTTTAAAGATGATAAGAGGGGTCAAGACAATCAGGGTTTCGCAAAGAAAAACCCAAGGAGAACATTCACCTTGAGTTCGTCGCTCACCCCATTGGGATCGATACAATAATTTAGAAACGGAAGTGTGAGAACGCCTTGTTGGCTTCAGCCATGCGGTGAACTTCATCGCGTTTTTTCATCGCGCCACCACGACCCTCAGAAGCCTCCAAGAGCTCATTGGCCAAACGCAAGGCCATGGACTTTTCGCCACGCTTGCGAGCGGCCTCTTTGAGCCAGCGCATGGACAAGGCCAGGCGTCGCACGGGTCTGACTTCCACAGGAACTTGATAGTTCGCACCACCCACACGGCGAGACTTGACCTCAACCATGGGTTTCACGTTGTTGATGGCCACATTGAACAACTCAAGCGGATCCTTGCCTGATTTTTGCTCGATTTGCTCAAGAGCGCCGTAAATAATGCGCTCTGCAACAGCTTTTTTTCCGCCTTCCATGATCACGTTCATGAATTTGGAGAGTTCTACATTGCCGTATTTGGGATCGGGCAAAATTTCACGTTTGGGGACTTCACGACGACGTGGCATATCATTTCCTTTGTTTCTTCAGTTGGGCCAATTTCTTTGGCACCTGGGAGATCAATGTGTAACTCCCACTTACTCGACCGGGTTGGACTGACTGAACAATCAACCTTGGGTCAATTCGCCTCAAGCCTTGCACGCAAATTACGCACAAGACAAAAAGCACCTAATTAAGCCTTTTTGGGCCTCTTCGCACCGTACTTGGACCTGGATTGCTTGCGGTCTTTCACGCCTTGCAAATCAAGAGAGCCACGCACGATGTGGTAACGCACACCAGGCAAATCCTTGACGCGACCACCACGAACGAGAACCACTGAGTGTTCTTGCAAGTTGTGTCCTTCACCGCCAATGTAGGAAATCACCTCAAAGCCGTTGGTCAAACGAACTTTTGCAACTTTACGCAAAGCCGAGTTAGGCTTTTTAGGCGTTGTCGTGTACACGCGGGTACAGACTCCACGCCTTTGCGGAGAATTTTGCATCGCAGGGCTTTTTGACTTGGTCTTTTCGACCTCGCGCCCCTGACGCACCAATTGATTAATGGTTGGCATTTAAACGTCCCAAACGTGATGTGTTATTCGTGAATAAAGATATCCCAGAAATTTCTGGAAAGCCTATGAGTATATCAGCTCCAAATCAATGGAGCAAGCCCAATGTTTACGGTGTGATTGCGACTGTGTTGGTGAGCGCTCACTTAACCCAAAGTCGGACCGCGTCCCAGGCCCGACCAAAAATTGAGGCTTGTTCCACTCCTTTGAGCGCGAGCAAAGGCAGCACACTCAGCTCGGTATTCCCCAATTTAAGACGCATTTGCGCAATAGGTGCATCCAAGCTGACCGGTGCCACCAAAGGGTCCTTGAATTCAATCTGAGTATTGACCTGCTTGGCTTGCCCCAGTGGTACAGACACCACAATCGGTTCATGACGACCGGCCAACACCTCATTGTCTTGGCCTTTCCAAAGTCGCAAATGCGCAACGGCCTGATCTGCGTTGAAAAGTTTGACGGGCTCAAACGCTGCAAAACCCCAATTCAAGATTTTTTGCGCTTCCGCAGCGCGAGCGTTTTCACTGCTCGCACCCAGAACCACGACCATTAATCGATGTCCTGCTAGCCCTGGGGCGTCCCGCTTGGCAGTTGCAATCATGCAATAACCCGCGGCGTCAGTGTGGCCGGTTTTCAAACCATCAACCGTTGGATCTCTGAACAATAAGCGATTGCGGTTGGTGTCATTTGCAGCAGGTGTGCCTGGATAGCGGTATTTTTTGATCGCATAGTAGCCAACATACTGAGGAAAATCTTGAAACAACCGTTGCGCCAACACTGATAAGTCTCGAGCCGATGTGAGATGACCCGGAGCGGGAAGACCTTCGGGATTTTTGTAAACAGTAGAACTCAAGCCAAGGCGTCGGGCTTGCTCGTTCATAAGCTCAACAAAATGCTCAACATTACCGCCAACGCCTTCGGCCAAGGCCACTGTGGCATCGTTGCCAGACTGAACAATCATCCCTTTGATCAAGTCCTCCACAGGCACTTGCATTTTGGGATCAATGAACATGCGAGAACCTGGCATCTTCCAAGCCCTCACCGAAACGGGTAGGGTTTGATCGAGTCTCATTTTTTGACTCTTCAAAGCATCAAATACCAAATAGGCCGTCATGAGCTTGGTCAAAGACGCAGGCTCCACTTGCTCTGTTGACAAATGCTCCGCCAACACCTGATGAGCACTCACATCGACCAGCAAATACGCGTGCGCATCGACCTCAGGAGGACTCATGACTTGTGCACTGGCCAGGGTGCACAAATTTGCACTCCACACCAAAAACAATGCAAGAGTCCATTTATTTAAATTGACCATGGGGTGACTTCACCAATCTTTAAAGAATTCAAACACATTTCAAACGACGATCTTTCAAACCACGTGCCTCACAACCAAACCTTTTAACAAAGGGAGTTGTCCATGGAAAAAATGTCCGGTCTTGGGAACAACGCACACGGGCAAAACCATCTCTTGTGCCCAATCCATCACATCGACCAAAGGCACCACTTCGTCCTCTTGACCATGGATCAGCAAAGTGCAGTTGTGCAAAGAAGCGTCAATGGGTGGCACTTCAAAACGGGAGACCGCCAACCCGACCAACACGACACGGGTAACTTCTCGCGTTGTTTGCAGCCGCTCCAAAGCCTTTGCCGTGATCATGGCACCAAAAGAAAATCCTCCAAGCGCCAAGGGGCCTGTGGGTGCTAAGTGCTCAATCACACTGAGCAAGTCATCGATCTCCCCTTGAGCATTATCGTAAACACCGCTACTGAGCCCTACACCTCTAAAATTGAAACGGATCACTTCCCAGCCGGCTTGAACAAATGCACGCGCCATGGTTTGCACAACTTTATTGTCCATGGTACCCCCATGAAGGGGATGGGGATGACACAAGACGGCCGTGCCGATGGGTGTTGTTGATCTCGCGGGTGAAGACAACAACGGCGAATCTTTCAAGACTTCCAGTTGACCCTGACTCACAGTCAATAAGATTTTTTGCGAGGCCGAATTCAAGGAATCAACGTCCTATCTCATTGGGCAACAAGAGTCGCAGCACAGGCTTGTCGTCCACCAAATGACTTTGAATAATCTCTTCGATGTCTTCGTGGTCCACATAGGTATACCACTGACCTTGCGGATAAACAACCATGACAGGGCCTCCAGCACAACGGTCCAAACAGCCGGCTTTGTTCACACGCACACCCCCAGGCCCTGAGAGACCTAGGGATTTGACCTTTTTTTTACAAAAGTCAAATGCACCTACCGCATCGTGTTGGGCACACGAGCTTTCAGTGTCTTTTCGTTCATTCAAACAAAAGAAAACATGGTGTTTGTAATAGGGTTCATTGTTCATGGTTGCATTTTAAATCCACAAGCTGGACTCATGTTGTTGTTTCGTCAATTGCACTCGTTTTGCCAGGATTGGACGGAATGATCAGATGGATCAATATCAAAGAAATCACCCAATAGGGCCAAAGCCAGCCCAACCATTGCGCCAAGCCGTTGAATCTAACATAGCGCCCTTGCTCCCAAGTCTGCAGTGTTTGCGCCAAATACACATCTTGCTCAAATGAGTTGGCCAAGAAAACGTGGAAAATAAGCACGCCCAACAAAACCACTAGGTTCACTTTTGTGCTCAATGTCGCCACCCCATAGGCCAAACCCCACGCCAGGATCAGACTCACCAAAACCTTCGCATTGACCCACGAGCCTATGTGCGCCCAACCGTAAGTCAACGTGGTAGAGAGCACACTCACGCCGACAGCGATTGCCATCAACAACATCAATGCCCAGAATCTTTTTTCAGATTTCACAACAATGGAGTTCGCCAACAAACAAGGGATTAATAATCCACTGAGCGTCGAGAAAAAAGAAATACCCTCCCTCCATGGCGCGGTGATGGTTTGCATCAACCCATCGCTCAAAGGCTGGAGCAGGTGTATTGGAAAATACTCTTCAACTTTTTGATGCATGCGCGACAACATTTGCCCCGTCACAAACGGAGCGCCTGATGGAAAAAGCAAAGCAAACGGCCACATGAACAAACTCACCATGAGCCACACCGAATCAGGGGCCAACCAACGCTGTCTGTAATGACGCCAACCCTCGATCCAACCCAATCGATTGATCAAAACACACGCCCCCACACCACCCAAAGCGCCCAAGACATTGAGTACAAAGTCCATGATGGACGGTACCCTTGAAGGCAAATAGGTTTGGAGCGACTCCATGGTGACGGACAAGAGCGCCGCCAAAAGCCAAAGCCAAGGCCATCTTACTGCACGACTGGCGTGCCGAAACTCCATCCACGTCAAACCAAAACCCAAAGGCACATAACCTAAAAAGTTCATTGCCGCATCATCTGCGCTCCAGTACAGTGGCCAAGGTTCCCACAAAAACGTCCATGGGTAAATGTGTTGATTTCGCCAATCATCAAATGGATACAAACTTGCATATGCAATCAGCGCCACATAAAGTAGCGTCAAAGGGGATGCAGAAGTCTTCAATCGTGACATCGCACAATCCGTTTGATGAGCAAAGAGTTCATTGCGAGGGTTTCAAGCGCCGCAACACCACCATCACCAAGCCCACAAATACCGCCAGTACCAGGGTCATTTCTTCCAAAAAGCCGAGAACATCTTCTGGCTTATGGATCACCAAGGCGACAATGAAGAGCATGAGCAACACAGGAATTTCATTGAATACCCGAAACCAAACATGACTGCGCGTGCTCACACCCGCATGAAGCGCTTTGAGTTGTCGTGCACATTGGTGGTGGTACCAAGCCGTCAAGACGACCAAGGCGAGTTTGACATGCATCCAACTGGCCTGTTCGCCTTGACCGACGCCATAATAAAGCCACAAGATCAAGCCAAACACAAGTGCTGGAACCATCAAGAGGGTCGTGAATCGCATGAGTTTGTCCGACATCAATAAAAGACGTTCACGTGTTGGTTTTTCGTCCTCCTTGAGCATGGCCAAATTAACGAAAATTCTGGGCAAATAAAATAGCCCAGCAAACCAACTTGCGACAAAGACGATGTGTAGTGTTTTCATCCAAAGCATATTCTCTTCTCCTAGCCTGATTTTGACATCGTTTAAGCGTTGAACCAAGTCATGCGTATTTAAGCCAATGACTTGGATTGCATAATCTGTTAAAAACACACATTAAATTGAGTTTCATACTGTTGAATGAGGATTTTCATGAACAATTTCGGACCCTTTCCTGGTACTCGCATGAGAAGACTGCGCGTTGACGATGCCACCCGTCGTTTGGTCGCACAACACCGCTTGAGCAGCGATGATTTCATCTACCCTGTCTTTGTTTTGGATGGGCAAAAACGGCGTGAACCTATCGCATCGATGCCTGGTGTTGAGCGACTCAGTTTGGACTTGTTGTTATCCAAAGCTGAAGAGTGCGTTCAATTGGGCATTCCAGTGATGGCTCTTTTCCCCGTGATTGAGCAGTCTTTGAAAAGCCCCAATGGTCAAGAGGCGTTGAACGAGAATGGCTTGGTCCCCAAAACCGTGAAGGCCTTGAAAGCACGCTTTCCTGAGTTGGCCATCATGACCGATGTGGCTCTTGACCCTTACACCAGTCACGGCCAAGATGGATTATTGGATGCATCGGGCTACATTTTGAACGATGAGACCGTGGAGATTTTGGTCGGACAAGCCCTCAATCAAGCTCATGCTGGAGTCGACTTTGTCGCACCCAGCGACATGATGGATGGTCGAATTGGTGCGATCAGACAAGCACTTGAAAAAAACCATTTCCCCTTGACTCGCATCATGGCTTATAGCGCCAAATTTGCCAGTGCGTTCTACGGGCCGTTTCGAGATGCCGTCGGCTCATCTGGTAATTTAGGCAAAAGCAACAAAAAAGTCTATCAAATGGACCCCAGCAACGCAGATGAAGCCTTGAGAGAAGTTGCGTTGGACTTGCAAGAAGGGGCCGACATGGTCATGGTCAAACCTGGAATGCCCTATCTGGATATTCTTCGAAGCGTCAAGGACACATTCAAAGTACCGACCTTTGTTTATCAAGTCTCGGGAGAATATGCCATGCTCAAAGCCGCCGCACAAAACGGGTGGCTCGATGGCGAGAGTTCCATGCTCGAGAGCCTACTGGCGTTCAAAAGAGCAGGCGCCGATGGCATCTTGACTTACTTTGCCATCGACGCTGCCAAAAAATTACGCAACCTTTGAATCATCCCCAGTCGCTGGGTGTGGTGACTGGGGGAAATTCATAAGTTTTTTGGCTTAGAGGCAGTCAGTGTTGTCTATCGTTATGCGAGTTTTTCGCTAAAAAATGCCAAAGTTCTCTCCAAGGCCTGAGTAGCGGCTTTTCCCTCATAGGCGCCTCGATGATCACAATTGAAACCGTGATCTGCGTCGTAGAGATAAACCGCCACTTCAGGATGACGAGCCTTGAACGCCTCAACGCTTTCCAGCGTGATGTGCTGGTCTTTTTCTGCAAAATGCGCAATGGTTGGTGCTTTGGATTTCAAAGACAAGGCCGGCTCAAACGTCATGCCACCACCATAATATGACGCAGCAGCGGATACGCCGTCAACCAAACACGCGGCTCTCCATGTGAGCAAACCGCCCCAACAATAGCCCACCACGCCAACCTTTCCATTGCATTCATGTGCAGCCCAGTCCACTGCGGCTTGAATGTCTGGCAAAGCACCCGGTTGAGGCAGTCCCTCGATGGCAGCCTTCAAAGCTACGCCGGCCTTCATGTCGTCAGGTTGATAACCAAGATCAACATCCGCTTTGTTTCTGGTGAACATGGCGGGCGCGATGGCCAAATAGCCTTCTTTGGCATATCCATCAGCCACCGCTTTGATGTGGGCATTCACCCCAAAAATTTCTTGTAAAACGACCACAGCCCCTTTGGCTTTGCCACTGGGTCTCGCTACATACGCGACATTTTTAAAGTGATCTTTTGCTACCAATTCAATCATTTGTCCCATGCTGATTCTCTCCTGTTGTTGATGTAAAAGTAAAAACTGCTGTACTGGCCAATAAATTGGCCCATATTGAAATGGGCTTGTGCTTGTCCCCCACTAGACCGAAAGCTTTTGAAACATGCAGTCTGTTTTTTTGGGCCAAGTCTTGAAAATCATTGAACGTGGCAACACGAATATTGGGCGTGTCATACCACTCATAAGGAAGATGTTTGGTCACCGGCATCCGCCCTTGGAGCACACTCAGTCGATTGGGCCAATGGGCGAAATTCGGAAATGTGACCACACCCATTTTACCAACGCGAGCGGTTTCCCTGAGCATCGTCTCTGCGTTTCTCAAATGTTGTAATGTGTCCATTTGAAGCACTACATCAAAAGAGTGGTCTTCAAAAAGCTTCAACCCCTCTTCCAAGTTGAGTTGTAAAACATCAACACCACGCCCAATGCAGGAGGCCACATTGGCATCATTTAACTCAATGCCGTATCCAAAGCATTGGCGATTTTTTTGCAAATGCTCCAAAAACGCACCATCCCCACACCCCAGGTCGAGCACTCGGCTACCCCTGGGGATGAGTTCTCCCAAAATTTCAATTCTCTTTTGACTCAAAGCGGACTTTGACCTTACAAATGTTGAAAGTAACTTCTCACCACACTCATGTACTGTGGGTCTTCTAGCAAAAACGCGTCATGTCCATGTGGTGCATCAATATTGACATAACTCACTTGTCGGTGATTATCCAACAAAGCCTTGACCAATTCTTGACTTCTTTGAGGTGAAAATCTCCAGTCGGTGGTGAAACTGATGACCAAGAATTTAGCCTCAATACAAGCCATTGCTTCACTCAAACTTCCCCCATATGCTTTCGCCGGATCAAAATAATCAAGCGCTCTTGTGATGAGCAAATAGGTGTTGGCATCAAAATACTCGGCAAACTTGTCGCCTTGGTGGCGAAGATAGCTCTCAATTTGAAACTCCACCTCCAAGGTGGAGTACAAGTAATCTTGTTCGCCCTTGGTGCTCGAATGAGACGCATCGTTTGCTCGCCTTAACTGTCGTCCAAAACGAGTATTCATCACATCATCACTCAAATAGGTGATGTGGCCAATCATGCGGGCAATGCGCAAACCACGCTTTGGAATAACCCCATGCTCATAATAGTGACCATCATGAAAGTCCGGATCTGTGACGATGGCTCGACGGGCGACTTCATTGAAGGCAATATTTTCAGCGGTCAAATTGGGTGCCGACGCGATCACGATGGCATGTTTCAAGCGCTTTGGGTAGCGCATGGACCAAGCCAAAACCTGCATTCCACCTAAACTGCCGCCCATAACCGCCAATAAATTTTCGATGCCCAATCGTGTCACCAACCGCTCTTGCGCGTCGACCCAGTCTTGAACCGTGATCACCGGAAAAT
>Ga0209829_10001553_pt1 | contig 18382 bp, 10 predicted proteins | sample C_140205_EF_Meta_FD_187311 | JGI IMG/M metagenome (GOLD analysis project Ga0209829, IMG submission 187311) | Freshwater microbial communities from Lake Croche, Canada to study carbon cycling - C_140205_EF_MetaG (SPAdes) (version 2) | ecosystem: Environmental > Aquatic > Freshwater > Lake...
CTGGAGAAGATTTATTAACAACAGTTCCATCTCCTAGTTGACCAGAACTATTTAATCCCCATGCATATAAAGCACCAGTCGTTAGTATACCTAATGAATGACTAAGTTTAGCCGCAACTTGGCTCCATGAGGAAGTTCCTATTTGTATAGGAGATGATTTACTAACAACAGTTCCATCACCTAATTGGCCATAAGTATTATCTCCCCATACAAACAAAGCACCATCGGATCTAATGGCTAAAGTATGGCTGAATCCTGCACTTACTTTTGCCCACGAATATGATGGTGTAGGTATAATTGTTAATGAATTTGAACCGGTATTATCTCCTAATTGGCCATAAGTATTAAATCCCCATGCATATAAAGCACCAGTCGTTAGTATACCCAGTGAATGAAAACCACCAGATGAAACTTGGCTCCATGAGGAAGTTCCTATTTTTACTGGAGACGACTTGTCAGAACCTACGGCATTTGTTCCATCTCCTAATTGGCCAGAAAAATTATAACCCCATGCATATAAATCACCAGTCGTTAGTATACCTAATGAATGGCTGTAACCAGCTGAAACTTGACTCCAAGATGATGTTCCAATTTGTATAGGAGATGATTTAGATATATTTGTTCCATCTCCTAGTTGACCAGAACTATTTAATCCCCATGCAAACAAAGCACCATCGGATCTAATGGCTAAAGTATGGCTGGATCCTGCACTTAATTTTGACCAAGAAAAACCTGGCGAATTTATTTTTGTGGGTGCATATGGACTAATTACACCATCTCCTAATTGGCCGGAACTACCACTTCCCCACGTGAACAAAGCACCTGTTATTGTTATACCTAGTGAATGAAATGCACCAGATGCAATTTTATTCCACGAAGAAGTTCCTATTTGTACTGGAGAAGATTTATTGATGTTTGTTCCATCACCGAGTTGATTATAAAAATTATAACCCCACGTAAACAAAACACCAGTTGTTAGTATACCTAATGAATGGTTGTAACCAGCTGAAACTTGGCTCCATGAGGAAGTTCCTATTTGTTTCGGAGACGTTATATAATTAGTTGTTCCATCTCCTAGTTGACCAAAACTATTATCTCCCCATACAAACAAAGCACCATCGGATCTAATAGATAGAACAAAAGAACTACCTGCACTTACTTTTGACCAAGAATATGATGGTGCTGCTGGTATATTTACTTGTACAAGAAAATTTTGACTATTTCCTAATTGACCATTAATACCATTTCCCCATGCAAACAAAGCACCATCGGATCTAATGGCTAAAAAGCTTTGATTTTTTGTACTTACTTTTGACCAAGAATATGTACTAATTGGTACTGGAGAAGATTTATTGATAATTGTTCCATCACCTAATTGACCAATAGATGTTGAAATGGAATTATTTCCCCATGTATATAAACTTTTTATATCTTTAGATTTTGATCCTAATAAAAACTTATTTAACATTTTTAAAAGTTTGGTTTTGTTGGTAATATTACTTCATGTGGATTAAAATTATTTCTATTTTGTTTAAATGATTCGGTCAAATCTCGTAACTGTTGTCTGTAATTTGTCCAAGAATTTTTCCATTCTTGGCCTTTTAATTCAACAACATCTGGGGCCAAAGCCCAATCCGAACTATTCAAATAAGAATTTCTAATATTTTTTAATATAGATAAAGATTCTTCAAATAAAAATGTTTCATATTCTTCATCATTCATTTTATTTTCAACAACAAAATGAACATAAGGTAAACCATCAGTACTTAGTTTAATTTCATTTTCAATTAGGTTGTGTTTTATTGGATTATATACAATATTAGATTCTTGTACTTCATAAAAACCATGTTGTTGTAGTTCAACTTTTGTCATTAAATTAAAACCAGAAATATTTTTCCAATTATTTGGTATAGAATCATATGTTTCAATAATTTTGTTATCGATAATTAATACATATTTTGCCATGATAAATCCTTATTTACTATCTTGTTGTGATAACAATCCACGGTAGTTTGAACCTGCATCATCTGTGGAAAAAACCAAAACATCAGTACCTGTGGTTGTTAGTGTTGGTGCTGTTCCAGATGGCCATCTAACTGTTGCTGGCCAAGTAATAGCATATGTGCCACCATTAGTTACACTCATAACAAAAATTACAGTATTTGCAGTTGCTGGAGGATTAACAAAACTGAATGTTGTTGTTCCTGTTATTGTGTATTTAAAATAATTTGACAATGATATATCAACAGAATATGATCCAGCAACAGATGAATTTAGATTTGCTCCGGTTGTATATACATTACTCTGTATATTACTTGAAGCATAAACAACTGTACTTTGCATTGAACCAGAAACAATTAAAGAACCTGCCGTTGTTACACCTGCCGTGTTAGCTAATGATGTATTTGCTTTTGTGAAGGCCGCATTAGCAAAAGAAGCACCAGAATTGGCAACATTAAAAGCAGAGGTTGCCAAACTTGAACCAGAATTTGCTGTCGTAAAGGCACCATTAGCAAAACTGGCTGCTGAATTGGCTGTTGTAAATGCTGCGTTAGCAAATATTGCTGTTGAGTTGGCAACCACAAAAGCACTGTTAGCAAATGAAGCACCAGAATTGGCTGAAACAAAAGCACCATTAGCAAAACTGGCTGCTGAGTTTGCTGTAATAAAAGATCCGTTTGAAAATGATGCAGCCGAATTAGCTGTTACAAATGCCGCATTAGCAAAAGAAGCACCAGAATTGGCAACATTAAAAGCAGAGGTTGCCAAACTTGAACCAGAATTTGCTGTCGTAAAGGCACCATTAGCAAATGAGGCCGCAGAGTTTGCGGTTATAAATGAACCGTTTGCAAAAGAAGCACCTGAATTGGCCGTAACAAAAGCACCGTTAGCAAACGATGCTGCCGATGTGACAACATTATAAGCTAAATTGGCTTGTGTGAAAGCACCGTTAGCAAATGATGCTGCTGAATTGGCAGTTATAAATGCCGCATTGGCAAATGAAGCACCAGAATTGGCCGTAACAAATGCCGCATTGGCAAACACTCCAGCAGATGTTCCTTTTGGTTCACTATTGGCCTGAGTGAAAGCACCGTTAGCAAAGCTGGCTGCCGAGTTAGCAACCAAGAATGCTGAATTGGAAAATGATGCTGCTGAATTTGCTGTGATGAAAGAACCATTAGCAAATGATGCTGCTGAATTGGCTGTTGTAAATGCTGCGTTAGCAAATATAGAACCGGAGTTTGCGGTTACAAATGCCGCATTGGCAAACACTCCAGCAGATGTTCCTTTAGGTTCACTGTTTGCTTGTGTGAAAGCTCCATTGGCAAACGATGCCGCTGAGTTAGCAACCAAAAATGATGAGTTGGCAAATGAAGCACCAGAATTGGCCGTAACAAAAGCACCATTAGCAAATGATGATGCTGCGTTGGCAACTATGTAAGAACCGTTAGCAAATCCTGCTGTAATGTTCTGTGATGCATAAGCGGCATTTGCTTGATTATATGAATTGGTGATATATGTAAAGACATTATACCCATTAACAAATACGTTAGTTGCTATTACATTACCTTTGAATGTGTTAGCATAAACGTTGGCATAAGAGAAGCTGGGGTCAGCAATGTTAATTAAATTATTTGATGTGACTTCAGGTGTATATCCTTTAAAGAACATCCACTCTTTCAAATTTGGATCTCTAAAGATACCTGTGTGAGCATTTGCACCATCATTATAATGACCAACAAGACCAATATCTATGGCATCACTTGAATAATTGTTATTGGCTAAAAACAACAGAGGATCATTTAATATAATACTTGTTGTATTAATTGTGGTTTGTTGACCTAATACTGTTAAGTTACCTGTAACACTTAAATCGGTTGATATTGTTAATGAACCAGAAATTGTACCACCAGTTTTTGGTAGAGCATTATTGGCTGTTGTAAAGGCCGCATTGGCAAATATGCCTGCTGACGTTCCTTTAGGTTCATTGTTAGCTTGTGTAAAGGCAGAATTGGCAAATGATGCTGCTGAATTGGCAGTTATAAATGCCGCATTGGCAAATGAAGCACCAGAATTGGCTGTTATAAATGACGAATTGGCAAAAGAAGCACCAGAATTGGCTGTTATAAATGACGAATTGGCAAAAGAAGCACCAGAATTGGCCGTAACAAAAGCACCATTGGCAAACACTCCAGCAGATGTTCCTTTAGGTTCACTATTGGCTTGTGTAAAGGCACCATTAGCAAAACTGGATGCCGAGTTGGCCTGACCAAAGGCACCGTTAGCAAAACTTGCTGCCGAATTGGCTTGATTAAAAGCACCATTAGCAAAACTGGATGCTGAATTGGCAGTTAGAAAAGCACCATTAGCGAATGACCCGGCAGAATTTGCTGTAATAAAAGAACCATTTGCAAAAGATGCCGCAGAGTTTGCTTGGCCAAATGAAGCGTTAGCTGTTACAAAAGAACCATTGGCAAAAGATGCTGCTGAGTTGGATGTTATAAAAGCACCGTTGGCAAAAGATGCTGCTGAGTTAGCAACTAAAAATGAACTATTAGCAAATGTTGCTGTAATATTTTGTGAACTATATGCCACATTTGCTAATGAAAAAGCAGAGTTAGCAAAAGATGCTGCCGAATTGGCTGCTGCAAAAGCACTGTTAGCAAATACAGAACCTGAATTAGCTGTTACAAATGCTGCATTGGCAAATACAGAACCAGAATTGGCCGTAACAAATGCCGCATTGGCAAACACACCAGCTGATGTTCCTATTGGTTCATTATTCGCTTGTGTAAAAGCAGAATTGGCAAATGATGCAGTAATGTTCTGTGAACTATATGCTGCATTGGCAAATATTGCTGCTGAATTGGCGGTAATAAAAGCACCGTTGGCAAATATGCCTGCTGATGTTCCTTTAGGTTCACTATTGGCCTGAGTATATGCTGAGTTAGCAAATGATGCCGTAATATTTTGTGAGTTATAAGAAGCATTAGCCTGTGAATATGCTAAGTTGGCCTGTAAGAAAGATGCTGTTACTGTTGCATTTGTACCAGCATTATTGGCTGCCGTAAATGCCGCATTGGCAAATGCTGCGGCCGAGTTGGCAGTTATAAAGGCACCATTTGCAAATGAGGCTGCCGAATTGGCTTTATCGTATGCTAGATTTGCTGTGACATTAGAAAATGTATTTGCTTTATCGTATGCGGCATTAGCTCTTGCAAAGGCCGCATTGGCTTGTGCCAAAGCTTCACCAGCAGTTCCTTTAACTGCCAAGTTGGCAGTCGCATAGGCAGCATTTGCAATGTTTTGTGCATATTGTCCTACGTCATGGCCACCAAGAGTAATTGAATCGTGTACTGTAAGTGCCCATGTATCTGTATTAACAATCAATTCACCAGCGGCACCAATTGTGTTGGCTATAACATTACCTGGTTTTCTTTTAAATTGTAATCTTTGTGACATTAGTTTAGATCCAAGTTTGCTAAGTCACCAACTGGAATTGGTGGTGAATATACAATGTTATTGTTTGCATTACCAATAATAACTGTAGGTGTAGAACCTTGTTCAGATAGAGTTGCTGTATATGTGTAATTACTATTGGCATTAGCCGTAGATGGATTAGGTGTTATAACAATTTGTGCCAAATCTTGTGTTATCTTTCCTGCCAAGTTGTATGATTGGAACACATAATTTGCATTTGAATTAACGCTGTAAATAGGTTGTGAAGAAACAAAGTTACCATTAATTGAAGTTAAATGTAATGCACTATTATTCCAAGAAATAACTTTTCCTGTTGCAGTGGCATTTCCCGCAGAGTAACCTTGATAAACAGTTTCGCCAATTTGATATGTACCAATTCCAGGTGTACTCATATTGAATACCACCACATCATCAGGACCAATATCATTTAGAATATTGGTAATAGAAGTTTTAATAATACCAGTTGTAGAAGATTTGCCAAATATAAAACCTTTGACTGTAAAGTTTAAAGTCCAAATAATCATTCTGGTTTCTTGGTCTCTGTCACCTTCATAAACAATCTCATGTGTTGTATTATTTAATATCACTGGTATTTCTTTTACGATACCCATTTCAGGAATCAGATTCAATTTCATTGTATAATCTGGTGTGAAATATGGTATGATATGTTCAATCACCTGAGTGGCGTCTTCGATGTTTCTTACATACAGATATAAAGAGAAATCAAAATTATAAGGTACAGGGTTATATTGACCAACAACACCAGTTGAAGTTTGTGCAAAGTTTTTAATATTTGTGTTTTGTTTTCTGGATGAATCATATGATAAACCTGTCATCTCAAAAGATAATCTTGGTAATGCCACTTGAACTTTTTTATCCAAATTCAAGTCATCTTCAAGACGCATCACATATCGTTCTTTGGTTGCATAAGCAATTGGTATCAGAAAACGTTCGGCCTCAGATAAATCTGGATTGTATCTAACTAACGTAATGTCGTTAAACAAGTTGCCAAAACCAACAACCAATTTACGAATGACACGGTTATATTGAGGTGTTGACATTAGATTTTTCCAAACGGATTAATTTCAGCAAAATCAATAATGTTGTTGGCTTGGTTTTCTATATAAAGATTATCATATGTCTCATTTCGTGTGGAATCTTTCAACGGATTGTATGATGACAAAGTAAATCTTGCGTTACTTGAAGCACCAATGATTACTGAATTACCTGTGAACTCACCGGAAATATTTGTAACACTTAGTGTATTAGAAGATTTTATCCAGTTTTGTACGATAGCAACAGCAGTAGCATTGGCTTGTGTAAAGTCTGGTGCCTGATACACGATTTCTTTTTGTGTGTAATTATTGGCATTACCTGCACCTACAATTAAATCAATCGTATAAGAAGATTGTGTGGCAACATCATCAATATCTGCCACACCAGTTTCGATAACTTCTTGTGAATACTTAAACTTCTCAAGTTCTAATTCATAGAAGAATGGTATTTTACGACCCAAGGTAAAGAAGTCCTTTGTGTGGTTTACAAATTTAATTTCAAATAATTCACCTGTACCATTTAGAAAGGGTACATAAATTAAGTCACCTTCACGTGGTCTTGTAAATGTATTTTGTGGTACACGTTGTGAAAATGAACGTTTTGATATGATAACATTGGCATTATTTTTAATTTCAAGGCCAAACTTAGAAAAGAATTCTCTTTCACCAGAGTATTCCATTGAACTTGATAGGTAGAATTCAACAGGAAATGCTGAAGTAAACTTCTTAACCGGATCTTCTCCGTATAAAATATCCCTATCGTCTGGATTAAAGATGGGTAAATAGTACGCATCGAAACCCATAATCTTTATGGATTCTACGATAAGGTCTTCTACAACTCTTTGCTCAGCATTAGAGTTGTAGTTATTGAAATATACGGATGTTGCCATTTTAGTTCATGAACATTTCTAATGGACCGCCGTAATTAGTAATCATTTCTTCTTCAAGTCGTTTCTTTTCTTCCATAGCCTCATCAAAGATTACGTTACCATTTAATGAAACACCACCTGGCAATTGAATACCGGCAAACTTTTTAAGATTAGAACCCCATTGGATTTTAATCAATGTGCTAGCATATTCTTTTAACCAACGGTCATTCCAGACACGACCATATACTGTTGGGTCAATTACAGCATAACATTCGGCAATCACATGAGTACCGACTGGTGCTTCTGAAGCACCCCATGCCCAATCAATGTAGAGTCTTTGCATATGTCTCTGGAAACGAATTGGAACTTCACCTGTGAACAACAATTCAAGTGAACGTAGATGTTGTTGGGTTAATGTGTAGTTGATGTAGGACGCAGAGGTGAAGTCATACAATTCATTTAAACGGAGTTGGTACCTCAGGTCAAACATATTAACCGAGGATTGTGAATCTGAAACTGGAAAAATACGTGTGATACCGGCAATATCTAATGTATTATTTGCCGCATCTTTGGCTTGAGTCAAATCAAGATATTTGTTATTAATATCTGTCTGGTCAATAGCCTTGATATAATAGATTTTTTGTAAACCATCAAAATGGTAGTCTTGATAATACTGAAGTGCATCATCAATACGGTCTTCTACTTGGTCATCATCGATATTAATTTCAATGACAGGAAATCCTAGTCTGCGCAGACAATAATCTTTAAAAGCTGTTCGTGTTGTTGTTATAGCCATTTAATTCCCCTCTATTAGGGTATTTATAAGTTGTGTTACCAAGATATTATGATTACAAATCCAGGTCCACCATTACCACCTTTTGAAACTGAGGGTTGCGCCGTTGTGGTCATCCCCCCGCCACCGCCACCGCCCGATCCAGGTGCACCATCACCTCCGGCACTTGCTGCACCGCCTGCGGTGGTAGTTGCGCCACCGCCTCCGGCACCACCAAAGTTCATCAAGTAGTTTCGTGATACAAATCCTGATCGGCCAGCAGTGGCTGGTGTACTTGTGACAGCGGCTGTGCCACCTGAGATGGGCAAGGGAAAGAAATCAGTACCCAACATACCCCCTATAGTGAGAATATTTCCACCTGCAGCAGCTGCGCTTCCACTGGTTCCACCACCACCGGTTCCGCCAGTGACCATGAGTCCGTTTGTGGGAGGAGTTAGGTTGGTTCCAGCAGTAGGAGTGACTGTGCCGCCGTTGGTACCTGACTGACCGGCTATAAAATTAGTAACCCCACGGGCGGCCAATGGCATGCTGGCGATGGTGGTGGTGGAGCCAGCTCCACCGCCTGTGCCAGCGGTACTACTGCCGAATAACCCGCCAGAGCCGCCGTTCGCCAACAATATGGTCATGTTGCTAGCGAGTGCGGTATCTGGTTCAATACACACATAAGTTGCGACACCAGTAGTGCCGGAGGTGGAGGAGGTGGGTGCACCAGCACCACCAAAACCTGCGTAAACGTACAAGGTATCTGGAACAAAATATGCAGGGATCAACAATATTGATTGACAGCCGCTGGCACCTCCACCACCGCCACCTGATGTTGTGGCACTGGTTCTCCCTGTTCCACCACCACCACCACCGCCCACACCAATCATGTACACCCAACTCACGCCACGTGGTTTGCGCCAGGTCTGCCACTGTAATAATCCGGGTCCACTTGTTCCAAAAAACTGCTGGACATCATATCCTGGGGTTGCAAGTATGTGATTAAAGTCTAACATAGTTTACCAACTTAAAATAAGTACAAAACCGTCACCGCCGTTGCCGGGTCTGGCCAAGGTGTTGGCACCAGCAGTTGCGGTTGATCCACCTGAACCGCCGCCACCTGAACCGGGAGCACCATCACCACCTGCACCTGCTTGGCCGCCTGATGTGGTACTGCCACCACCGCCGCCCATGCCACCATAATTCATTATAAAGTTTCTCATGACCGGACCAGAGAACCCAGCACCTGCTGGTGTGGCACCTGAGGCTGCTGTACCACCAGGATAAGTGAATAAAAAGAAATCGTTTGTGGGTGAACCTAGTGGCACAGACAACGAACCACCTGCACCTGGTGCGGCACCTGAACCGCCACCACCTGAGCCACCCATTGTTATACGTCCTGTCACAGGAAATGTCAGGTTTGTGCCTGCTGTTTGTGTAGCACCGCCAGCGGTGCCAGCTTGCCCCCCAAAAAATGTATAAAAACCACGTGCTGCCGCTGGTGCGTTGCCAATTATGGGCGTGCCGCCGCCGGTAACAGCACCTCCCACACCACCGTTGGCATAAAGTAGTGTTAGATTGGGTGTAAAAGTTGTACTGGGCTCTAGTAGAACATAACTGGGTCCGCCGCCTACTTGTAATCCACCACTGTACAAGCTTGTAGGATGGCGGCCGCCGGACCCACACTGGATGTACAATACATCAGGCACAAACAATGCTGGAATATACAAACAACTTTGGGCAGCAGCGCCACCGCCCCCACCACCAGCATTACTTGCAGCCACATTGCTACCGACAGCGCCCGATGATCCACCACCCACAGTGAGTATGTAAACATTTTTCACACCACGTGGCTTACGCCAGGTTTGATATCCTGAATTCAGTGATGTGAATACACCACCGGTTGTGGCAGTGCCTGCTGTTGACAACACAGGAACACCGCCAAAGGTAGCACTTATAGTAATAACTGTGGCACTGGACACGCTAACAATATAAAATGTCACTGGTGTGGTGTAGTTTGCAGTACCGCTGATGGTGCCTGCACTCAGTGTGCCTGACACCACAATGGCTTGTCCAACCTGTGGGTTCACTCCCGTATTAACCGTTATTGTGCCATTTAAACTAAACACACCACCGGTTGTGGCAGTACCCGTGGTTGATGTTACCGCTGCACCACCCAATGTAGAACTTATAACAATTGATGCTGAACTATTGACTGTGATAATGTAAAATGTCACTGGTGTGGTGTAGTCTGCAGTACCATTAATTGTACCAGAACTCAATGTGCCTGATACTGTGATGGGCTGTCCAACTCGATAATCGTTGGCTGTGACTGTTAGTGTTCCGGCAAGGTCAACAATAGTAACTGCGGTTATGTTGAGGTTTAATACAGCACTGGTTATCACAGGACCAAAATAACCACCTTGTCCAGTGAAATACTGAACATCAAGACCTGGAGTTGCGAGTACGTGATTAAAGTCTAACATATTATATTGAAATTATATAAACAAAACCTGCGCCGCCATTGCCACCTCGGGCTATGCTCACAGCGCCAGATCCAGTACAACCAGCACCTCCACCACCACAACCAGGAGCACCGTCACCTCCGGCACTTGGTATACCTGCGGCGTTGGTGCTGCCACCACCACCACCTGCACCACCAAAATTGAACAAGAAGTTACGTGATACAACGCCTGAACTGGCCGCAGTGGCCGGGATGCTACTAGCAGCACCTGTACCACCTGCCAGGGGCAATGAAAAGAAATCAGTGCCCAACATGTTTGCAATAACAGCAATGGATCCACCGTTGCCACCGGTGGCAGCAGCACCTGAAGAACCACCACCTGCACCACCTGTGACCATGAGTCCGGTTGAGGGAGGGGTTATACTGGCGCCATTAAAGGCACCAGCGCCAGCACCAACTATGCCTTGTTGGCCGCCCAACAATGTGGAAAATCCACGACCTGCTAAACACATACCAATAAGGCTGGCAGCGGCTGGGGCTGACGCAGGCGCAGTTCCACCTAGGGAGGCTGTGGGAACAGCAGCACCCACAGTTCCGCCGTTGGCCAGCAACAGTGTACCGGCTGGGGCAATGGTTGAATATGGTTCAATACAAACGTATGTTATTGTGCCTGCTGTGCCCAGTGTGGCACCCACAGTGGCTCCTGGTCCACCGGCACCGGCTTGAATGTACAAGATGTCTGGCACAAACATTGCCGGAATCATCACTGAAGTTTGAGCGCCACTTGATCCACCAGCGCCGGCACCGCCTGCACCTGAGGTAAATCCGGTGCCACCTCCACCTCCACCGCCCACACCCAACAAATGGATCCACTTGGCGCCACGTGGTTTTTTCCACACCTGCCATTGTGTTAATGTTGCAGTAGAAGTGCCTTCAAAATACTGTATGTCGGCACCAGGCGTGGCCAGAATGTTGTTGAAATCCAGCATGTTGAGAGTTTAGTATGCGCCGGCAATTACACTAGCCACCCAACCTGCGGCTACTGTTGCGCCCAGTCCAACATATAATTTATAACCCGCTGGTAATGCAATGTTTAATGGATAGTCAACGTCAACTGTTGCCGCAGTAGTTGTGGCAGTAGTTGCTGGTAAAGAAATTTCACCATAAAACACGTTGTTGGATGCAGTACCATTGGCTGAGCCATTGTTAATGTATATTCGTGCCACAGCAGCCACGTTGGTACCAATTGCTTTTAGTCTAATACGTTGTACAAATCCGCCATTGGTTGCATCTGATGTAAAAACCAAGATGTTTTGAGCACCAACACCAGTGTAGTCAGCAGCTGATACCGTGGCGAGTGTAGTAGAACCAATACCACCGATGGCACCGATTCTTGAAAAAATTGGGGTTGCATTTCCTGCCATATTAATCTCCTAATAATTCTATATTTATGGTAAATTCCAACCTTGTACGGTTGTAATTACTGTTCCAAATGATGAACCACCACCAGTGCTTGTATTTGCTTTATCGAAAGCTGCGTTGGCAAAAATGGCTGCCGAGTTGGCTGTTATAAAAGCACCGTTAGCGAATATACCAGCTGATGTTCCTATTGGTTCGTTATTTGCTTGAGTGAAAGCACCGTTGGCAAAAATGGCTGCCGAGTTGGCTGCTATGAAGGCACCGTTAGCAAAGCTAGCTGCCGAGTTGGCTGCTATGAAGGCACCGTTAGCAAAGCTAGCTGCCGAGTTGGCTGTTAGAAAAGCAACATTGGCAAATATAGCTGCCGAGTTGGCTGCTATGAAGGCACCGTTAGCAAAGCTAGCTGCCGAGTTGGCTGTTGTGAATGCCGCATTAGCAAAAGCCGATCCAGAGTTTGCTGTTACGAATGCAGCATTAGCAAATATTGAAGATGAGTTAGATACAACAAAAGCTGAATTGGCAAAACCTGCCGTAATATTTTGAGCACTATAAGAAGCATTAGCCTGTGAATATGCTGAGTTAATATAACTAAGTGTATTATAACCATTTAAATATATTGTATTGGCAATTAAATCACCTTTAAATGTATTCGCATAAACGTTGGCATAAGAGAAACTAGGATCAGCAATATTAATTAAGTTATTTGCACCAACTTCAGGAGTGTAACCTTTAAAGAAAATCCATTCTTTTCTATTTGGGTCTCTGAAAATACCAGAGTGTGCATCAATGCCATCATTATAATGTCCAATAATACCGATATCAATTGCATCAGAAGTTAAGTTATTATTTGCAAGATAAATTAATGAATCGTAAGTTTCAATTGATGTTGTATAGATTGTGGTAGAAGTACCTAATACAGACAGATTACCTTGTATTGTTAAGTCATTGGTGATTGTACCACCAGTTTTAGGTAAAGCATTATTAGCCACAGTAAATGCTGAATTGGCAAATGATGCCGCTGAAACGGCTTTAGGTTCATTATTGGCTTGAGTGAAAGCACCATTTGCAAAGCTGGCTGCTGAGTTGGCTTGACTGAAAGCACCGTTAGCAAACACACCAGCTGATGTTCCTATTGGTTCATTATTGGCTTGAGTGAAAGCGGAGTTAGCAAATGAAGCTGCCGAATTAGCTGTTACTAATGCAGCATTGGCAAATACACCAGCTGATGTACCTTTTGGTTCATTGTTTGCTTGAGTGAATGCACCGTTGGCAAAGCTAGCTGCTGAGTTGGCTTGATTGAATGCTGCAACCACAGTAGCAGAAGATCCTGCATTATTGGCTGCTGTGAAAGCCGCATTAGCAAAGCTGGCTGCTGAGTTGGCTGTTACAAAGGCACCGTTGGCAAAGCTAGCTGCTGAGTTGGCTTTGTCATATGCCGAGTTGGCTTGACCTCTAACCCAAATATCTGTCCCACCACCTGCCGTAGTTTGAGTTGAACCATCACCAAACGTAATGTAGTTGGCTGTAAAAGTATTGGCTTTATAATTTAACGTTATGTCTAACGCTGATGGTTGTATTCTGGTCAGTGACATTTTTTATCTTAAAGTTATCAGGTATTTATGTGTTGTAATTGGTTAGAAATATACCATAAAACTACCTAATGGCTGAGTTTGTGGAGAAAATAACCATCCAAATGTGCCGCCGCCATTAGTAGAATTTTGAGCAGCATACCAAGTTGATGTTGTTGGGTATGCTCTGACAAGAGTGGGAACAACATAATCAATATCTGGAATTGCTCCAGACCCTGTATAAATTAAACTAGCAGGGGTTGTTGTAGATATTCCTGTAATAGTCAATAACTTACCGGCAGCACCTTTAGCTGTAAATTGACTTAAAGTTTGTATGGTTGTACCAAGGGCAATAGAAGTTGCACCTGTTGCGTTATAACTATTAGTAATGTCTTTAAATGTGTTACTACCTGAAATAGTTAAAGCACCTGCACCGCCTTGATTAAGTGTAATCCCTGAATAATAACCGCTACCATCAAATGATTTTGCAGAAGAATTTGTTAAATTAATTGTTCCTGTACCAGTAACTGTAATATTTGTGGCGGTATTCGTCCATGTTGTACCAGTACATCCAAAAGTCCATGTTCCAGATCCCATTGCTAATGTTTTTACTAAAGCACCAGACGTACTAAAACCTGCGCCAGAGTTAACTGTACTTGCAAATGTTACGTTATATATATTAGCATCAAATGTTCCAGCGATAAAAGACATTGGAACTGGACTTGAAAAAATAGCTGAGGTTTCCCAACTGTCTTGTAAGGTTACAGAACCGCCGGGACTGTTTATTATTAAAGGCATTGTCCAAATTTTTCCTGCATTAGTTACAGTTTGGCTGGTACGACCGGCTAAAGTAACGGCTCCAGTACCAGAAAACGTTATACCTGTACCAGTAATCCAATTTCCATAAACAGATGGTCCTGACGACACCGTTAACGTCATAGTGTTTGCTGTCCTCAACGACATATCAATTGTGCCAATATTATATGCAGCGTTGATTGATGTTGTTGATCCTGAAGCAGGATATGTTGCTGCTGGAAATACAGCAGTGTCTTGCGCCAACGGAAACTGAGTTGCGTCTAATGCACCACCTGATGTAGCAGACCATGAGCCCGAGCCTGCTGTACCCCAACTAGTTGATCCTGCCTGTCTAAAATAAACCGTTTTACCTGCATCAAAAGTGATGTTACTGTTGCCTTTGCAATTACCTAGACGAGTACCAGTAACTGGTAACGATATAGCACCTGCAAAAGCAATATCTCTAAAGTCAATATCCGTTACAGAACTGATTGCAGCACAGGTCAATGTACGTTGTGTACCAATAGTGTCTGAAGCTAAAACAGTTCTGTAAGCCGCAGTGGTACCAGCATTTAGTGTAAGTGTGCCGTTAATGGTTTGATTGTCATTGAATGTTAATGGCCACGCAGCAAGGTTAGTTTGTGCTGTAATTGTTAAATTGTTAAAAATATTTGCGCCTTGAATAGCGCCTGCTGTACTAGACCCAGCAGTAATAGTAACATTGTAAAATGTTAATCCACCACTAGAAAATGTCAAACTATTTCCAGCTATATTAAATAAAGAAGTGCCAGCATTAAATGTTAGATTTGTTATTGTTCCAAGATTAATTAAACCACCACTTCCATTGAAGTTGAATGTAGTTCCATTTAATGAAATTCCACGCACATTACTATTAGTTGAATTCAATTGAAGAGCAATAATATTATAACTACTTGCTGATGTGTTAAAATTACCATATGTTACTGTAATGGCGGTTGTGGTAGTTAACGCACTACCCAATGTCCACGTTGCACCAATACCATTTACTGTCAAGATACTTGCAAGCGACAATCCATTTGTAGTAAAAGTATAACTAGAATTACCTGCCCAATTCATTGCACCACTATAACTACGAGTAATTCCACTGGCAGCAAATGTCACATTACCATGAAAGGCAATAGGTACAGTACCAGCCCAAGTTATATTACCAGAAGCGGGACCAGCCATATTGAATGCTGCACACCTAGCGATAGTTATACCGGCATCAATCGTTGCTGTATAGGCAGTAGCATTAGATGCTGAATCAAAGTTAACAGCATCAAAAGAAGTTGGTATGGCTGCTCCTGATGATCCGCCTGATGATGTAGACCATGATGTTGTAGCTGACCAATTTCCTGTTCCGCCTACCCAATACAATGTTCTTGAGGCTGGTGTTGCAGTAAAGAAGATTGGCCCAGTGTTAACAGCAGTGTTTGTACTGTTGGCACCCACATAAAACTCACCTGGACTTGTCGTTGAAACAGCGCAATAACTAATAGACAAATAATCAATACCAGTATTTGCAGGACCGGCAATCACAAGTGTATAAGTAATTGCGGCAGCTTGTGGGCCAACTGTGACTACATTACCTGCGGTTCCTGTTACAGACCATTTACCAATTGTATGTGTAATGGTTGAGTTAAATAAGATAGTATGAGCAACTGTTTTTGTGGAAGCAAGTTCACCAAAAATAGAAATACCACTGATAGTCAGTGTTGATATACCAGTGGAACCTCCAATAGTTAATTTGTTATAATATGCTGAACCAGTTGTAAAAGTTCTTGCTGCTGTCGAAGTATCTGAAAGAACAATTGTAGATGTTCCGGAAATAACTGTTGGTGAAGTACCTGCACTACCCAAATTCCAAAGAGTTCCTGTACCACTTAATGTCCAAGTACCGGAACCCATTTTGAGAGTGTTTGCTGCTGACGAATTAAGAAACAATCCAGTAGTCACGTTATAACTAACAGCATCAAATGTTCCTAATGTAAGGGTCAATGTACTTGCTGAGTTGAGAGATAATGCATCCGCAAGCTGAACATAAGCATTAGTATTGTTAATTTGAACAGAACATCCAAATTGAACACCATTGTTCGTAATAGTTTGTGTACCATTTTTAGAAAATATGAGTGTGATTGATTGGACCGTAGAAGTAACTCCGGTGCCAAATTTCCAATCGCCAAAAACTGTAGTACCGGAATTTATACTTATTGTTGCAGCAGTTGTGCGTAACGAAGCATCAAATGTGCCGAGGTTGTAAACTTGAATAGTTATAGTTCCAGCAGATCCTGTGTTGTTTATTACAGCAGTATCTTGAGCCAACGGAAAATTATTAATATCAGGCGCACTTAACGTAGTTCCGCCATCGGCGCTAGTACACCATGCTGTAGCACTCCAATTTTGTGTTCCTGCCAAATTCCAATATACTGTTTTAGCTGATGGGAATGTGATGCCTGAGTTGTTACCACAGTTACCTGCTCTTGTAGGAGATGCTCCTGCAGCTGCACCTGCAAGGATAATATCTTGAAAGTCGCAGTCTGAACCAGAAAATGCACCAGCAGTTATTGTCCGAGAAGTACCAGGAGTATTTGATTTTAAACCAATTCTTCTGGTAACTGAAGTAGTTGATATCGTTAATGTACCGGTAACTGTTATATTAGCATTAAAACTATGCCTACTGACGGCAGCAGCCGCTGACCTTACAAATGTTAAATTTCTAAATGTACAAGCTCCTAAAAGTGAACTATCAGTCGAGCCGCCGCCGCTGCCTGTTATACTTACATCATAAAATGTTAATCCAGTACCTGCGTCAACGATAGCCCAATTACCACCTGCATCGGAAAGAACAATAATGTTTGATGTTCCAGCGTTAAATGTAAGATTAGTAGTTGTAGTACAAGTAATTTTATTTACAGTTCCGTTAAGGGTAATAGTACTTGCACCTAAATTTATTGTCCTTACGTTGATATTGGAAGAAGATAAAGTACCAGCAGTTACGGCATATCCCAATGTATTAAATGTACCGTTGGTAACAGACAGAATGTTGCTATTGAGATTCAATGCATCAGCAAGTTGAACAGTACCACCGTATGTGTCTACAGTGATTGAACAAGAAAATGCTTTACCTGCGCTAGTGATGGTTTGTGTACTGCCACCAGATAATGTTTGAGTTGCTGTGCCACTTAATATTGTGCCACTTCCATTTGTCCAGTTTCCATACCAAGTTGTTGCGTTACTTAAAGCCAATATCATTGCACTTGTTCGTGTAGACATATCTACGGATGAAACATAGCCAATTGCAGAAACTAATGTAATTGTTCCAGTCACCGATCCTGCGTTAGTAAACGTGGCTGTATCTTGCGGCAATGGAAAGTTATCAGTAGATGGCGTTCCTGTTGGTGTGGTTGCCCATGCGTTGCTGTTCCAGTTCTGTGCTCCTGCTAAGTTCCAATAAACAGTTTTAGGTGTACTGAAGTTTATACCTGTACAGTTACCACGATTACCAATACGAGTACCAGTAAGAGGAAATGATCCACCTCTTATATACAAATCACGAAAATCTGCATCTATTAAATTTGGTGTTCCGTTGATAGTTAATGTATAGGCAAGACCATATGTTGCTGAAGCAAAAAATACACGGCGATTACCAGCTGTATTTACTGTTGAAAGTGTTCCATTAATTGTTTGGTTTGCACCAAAAGTAACAGATGTTAAAGTAGCTGCTGAAGCTGAATAAACAGTTAAGTTGTTAAAAGTGTTTGTCTGTGTACCAATGGCCACATTTGAAGAACTTGTAAAAACCACATTATTAAATGTCTTAGCTGTTGTTCCTGCATTAAGAGTTATTTGAGAACCATAATTACAAATTAAAGTTGATGATTCAGCATTTAATGTAATTGCAGATGAAAGAGCAAAAACACTGGCGCCTACTGAAGTTA
>Ga0209829_10001554_pt1 | contig 18382 bp, 20 predicted proteins | sample C_140205_EF_Meta_FD_187311 | JGI IMG/M metagenome (GOLD analysis project Ga0209829, IMG submission 187311) | Freshwater microbial communities from Lake Croche, Canada to study carbon cycling - C_140205_EF_MetaG (SPAdes) (version 2) | ecosystem: Environmental > Aquatic > Freshwater > Lake...
CCGAGGAACGGGAAAAACGGGCCGGCGTATTCCACGTTGTCGTTGCACCAGGCGGCGGCGTAATACGCCAATCCGCCGGGGGCGAGCATCATGCCGCCGCGGGTGGCGTTGATGGCCTCGGCGACGCGCAGCTTGCAGAAGGCGAAGGCCCGGTCGAGTTCCGGCTCGGGTGTCTCGAGGCGCAGGTCGCTTTGAATCGCCGCGACGTGCGCGCGGCGCGCCGTTTCCTCGGTAGCGATGTCGACCGTCTCCACCGGTTCCGTGTCGAGTCGGCCGCGGAACAAGACCGCGAAGACCATTTCCTTGCCTGGAGCAAGCACGGTGGAAGCCGGTGCGGTGCAACTGACTTCCGTGACATTGAGACCGAACGGCCCGTTTTCCTGATGCCGCAACGCCATGGGTGCCACCGTCACGGTCCGCGCAACTTTGCCCGTGTTTTGCAGCGTCCAGCGGTCGACGGCCGTCCGCAAGGTCGGACTGGGGAAGGTACAACGCGTCACCAACAGGTCTTTGGCGGCCTGCCCCTGAATCGTCAGGGTGCCGTCTAACACCACGCGGGCCACGCTAACGGCACCGAGCGGGGCACCGTCCACGGATATCACAGGCTCGGCCTCCTGCGGGCCATAGTGATGGATGACACCGTCGAACATGCCGTTCTTGCCTTTGCGCAGGCCGGGCCACACCACACTGCGCTTCAGGGACAAGGCATGTTGGGCATCGATCCGGTAGCTAACCACCTGCCCGACGCGCAATCCTCCTTGCTCGATGAAATCCGCATGCGGCAAGCGCGCGTCCTTGGTGACCTCCCATGCGGTGGTCAATCCCTCGCCGAGGATCCATCGCGGCGGAGTCACCGGGGCCGCCACGGTCTTTGGCTTCGCACCGGTCACCAGAAACGACGCCTCCGCCCACACCGCTTGGTCATGGTCCGTGTCGTCAAAACCATCAGTCACCCGCAACGCCAGCATCTGCACTCCCGTCAAGTCGAGATCGACCGCCTGTGCCGCCATCCCGCCGCGCATCACCGGGCTCGACCACAGAACCTTGCCATCGCCTTCGATGATGAACTCGACGCTGCCGTTTTTCCCGATCGGCTGGCCTTCATCGTTGAGGCCGACTTGGGCGGTGAAGCGCGTGGTGCCACCGTGCAGGTCAAGATGCAGGGCGCTCGGCGCATGGGTGCCAAATCCATGAGCAAACGGATGCCCGCCGATCGACAGGGGCTTGCCGTCCGCCGAACGATCCACCCCTGGCTTGTCCGTACCCTGCTGCACGCGACCCAACTCCAGCGACGACAAACGCACTTCCTCGGCGGCAGAGACGGATGTTGTTAGGAAGCCCAAGGCGAGCAGAGATGATAGGAATACAGCCATAAATCGTAACAAACCAAGGCATGAAGCCGCCTTCGGCCGGGGTGTGGAATGCGGTGGGAACCGAGTCTCCGAGGGCGACACCGCTTTGGCAGGGTGGACTGACGCGCTGAAGTTGGCCGCATTCTCGGTGGTCGAGGACTTGTGGTTCGGGTGCATGGGAATGAGATCGCTGGTTTCCTAATTTTTCAACGCCCCCTTGCCCATGATAAATTTGGGAGCATTCGCTGCGCTGTATGTCCCGGCTGGTTGTAGCCTGCCATCGAGATTGTGCTTACTGACGCGCATCTCCCCCTTGAAGTTGAGATCCAGCATCGCGCCTTCCGAAAGACTGACCTCTGTCTTGTCACTCAGAACTGCGGGGATTGCCGAGCGACAGGCTGCCCTGCTTCCGACAGTTCGTCCATTGTCCGGCCAGTGATTCGGCTTTGTCGGACTCCTTCCAACGGATGATCACCCGGTCGTGGGTTACCGCCACTTCCGCTGCCTCGCCTTGACCGTCAATCTGCGCGGCGAGATGTGCGCGGATCACTTGGAGTGCCCTCATATTTGCGCCGGTGCTTCGCTCCAAGGCTCGGATAGTCTGCCGGGTTTTCCCTTCAAAATCGATGGTTTTACGGTTTGCAAGTCCCTCATTCTAAGGTTCAATTCCCTCCTCTGACTGCAGCTTGGAGTTGAATAATCATCGATCTTTTTTGGTTTGTTTTATTTCCTTGTCCTTCGACGGGGTGGTTTCCTTTATGGGTGGAAATGGCAGTACGACCCTCGCTTCAGGGTAAATGTTCCGGCATTCCTTGCACTCGCGGCTGTGCTGCTTGCACCCGGCCACATGGGCCTCCTCCGTATCAGGTTCGGCTCCCCGCACTTTCCGCCAAGTGACATGACCGGATAAGTCGAAGGTGAAGATCATGGCTCCAAAATCACTGCCGTCGAAGGCGAGAGGAAGCTCGTCGGAAAGTGGTGGTCCGTCGCCGCCCTGGAAGCAAAACAGCACGAGCTTCCGCGCCTCGCATCCTTTCTTTCCGCTCCATTCCTCCTGACTCCCCTTGAATACCGCCCGACCACCCAGAATGGAACGGTCCGACTGAACCAAGACCTCGATGTGATCGAAATCCTGATGCTTGGTCAGGTGACCCAGACTCAGCTAATCCTCACCGGAATCTGGAGGAAGCGGGCGGCTGAGATCGACACAACCGTGCATCGGGATTCCAAGGATGCAGTTGCTGGGGTAGTCCCGGGAAAACATCTTCAACCTCACCACCGTGGGAGGCTCGGCCCGGACGCTCGATGAGAGCACCAGCGCCATGGCCATCCCGAGCAGGGGTTTCATGGGTGACACTTCATCAGTACGAAGACCCGAAAGAAAGCCAATCTGCGCCGCGCCTCCGGAGGCTGAACCGAAATCGTCTGGTCAGTCTCCGGGCGACGTCGCAAGATGTCGGCATGGCTCTTCCGAAATTCCTGATCTGCGACGACGGTGTCGATCGCGCGTTCGTCCTCCACACCAGCACTCCCGTCGGGCTTTACGAGTTTGACGAGGAAGGCAACGGCACCGGCCACTCAATCGCTCCGGAGGACATGCGTGTTTTCATCGAAACGGAAATGGCCGCCGGACGCGATCCTGCGAAAACTCTGGCCGACATCGTCCACGAAGCCGGTGAATACTACATCGCCGCGCTCGCAGAGATCGACGAAGAAGAGGAAGACTGAGTGACCAGGGGTCAGTTGAAGAGATAGGGATCGAAGATTTCGTCATTCGAGCCTTCGGCCTTCGTCATTTCACGGCTGGTCCCTGAATCCTGACCACTGGCCCCTAAAATTGGGGAGTGCCGCCTACGCAAAAAGGCCACCGGATCTCTCCGATGGCCTTTAAGATGATGGAAAATGCCGTCTTCTCAATGCGGACGACGCTTCAGCTTGAGCTGGACGAGCGACTTGGCGATCACCGCCTGAAGGTGGGCGACCTCTTCGGCGTCGACGCTGTGGTCGACGGACTTGAGGGCCTCTTCGGCACGGTGGATGGCGGCTTCGGCCTTGGCCTCGTCGATCTCGTCCGAGTCAAGCGCGGAGTCGGTCAGGACGACGACCTTGTGGGCGGTCACTTCCGCGAAGCCGGAGCCCAGGGCGAGTGTCATGGTCTGGCCACCCTTCTGATAGCGAAGTTCGCCCGGCTTCAACCCGCTGACTAGGGACGCGTGCGCCTCCAGAATACCGAACTCACCGTCGGTGCCGGGGAGGTAGACGTTCTCGACGGTATCCGAGAAAACCTTCTTCTCCGGAGTGACGATTTCGAGTTGGAGGGACATATTGGTTATTGGTTATTTGTTAGTTGTTATTGGATATTTTAATAACCTTTAACTTCTAACCCCTAACTCTTTCAGCTCAATCACGCGATACGGAGTCGATGCCACCCTTCATGTAGAAGTTGCCTTCCGGCACGTCGTCCCACTTGCCGTCGAGGATCTCGGCGAAACCGCGGACGGTTTCCTCGATCGAGCAGAGCACGCCGGAGACGTTGGTGAAAATTTCCGCCACGTGGAAGGGCTGGGTGAGGAAGCGCTGGATCTTGCGGGCGCGGAACACGGTCAGCTTGTCGGTGTCGGACAGTTCGTCCATGCCGAGAATGGCGATGATGTCCTGAAGGTCCTTGTAGCGCTGAAGCACCATCTGGACGCCACGGGCGACGCGATAGTGTTCCTCGCCGACGACTTCCGGGGCGAGAGCCTTGGAGGTCGAACCAAGGGGATCAACTGCCGGGAAGAGGGCCTGCTCTGCAAGCGAACGTTCAAGCACCACGGTCGCGTCAAGGTGAGCGAAGGTGTTGGCGGGGGCAGGGTCGGTCAAGTCGTCCGCAGGCACGTAAACGGCCTGGATGGAGGTGATCGAACCCTTGTTGGTAGAGGTGATTCGCTCCTGGAGGGTGGCCATTTCCTCGGAGAGGGTCGGCTGGTAACCCACGGCGGACGGCGTGCGTCCAAGAAGCGCGGACACTTCGGAACCGGCCTGGGAGAAACGGAAGATGTTGTCGACGAACAGAAGCACGTCCTGGTTGTCCTCGTCACGGAAGTGCTCGGCCATGGTCAGGGCGGAAAGCGCGACGCGGAGACGGGCACCTGGAGGCTCGTTCATCTGGCCGTAGCAAAGGGCGACCTTCGAGCCTTCGGCGAGGACGGGGTTGCCCTTGTCGTCGAGTTTCACATGACCCTTTTCGTCTTTCTCGGTGGCGATAACGCCGGACTCGATCATTTCCCAGTAAAGGTCATTTCCTTCACGTGTGCGCTCACCGACACCGGCGAACACGGAGAACCCACCGTGGCCGAGAGCGATGTTGTTGATGAGCTCCATGATGACGACGGTCTTGCCGACGCCCGCGCCACCGAACATGCCACCCTTGCCGCCCTTGAGGAGCGGGCAGATGAGGTCGATGACCTTGATGCCGGTTGGAAGGATCTCGGTATTGACGGACTGCTCGGTGAGAGTCGGTGCAGCGCGATGAATCGGCGAGCGGTGGTCCGGATTGGCGAGTGGCACGTTTTCGTCCACGAGGTCGCCGGTGACGTTGAAGATACGACCAAGGACCTGCTTGCCGACGGGTACGGCGATGGCCTTGCCGGTGTCGACGAGGGTCATGCCGCGGCGGAGGCCGTCGGAAGTGGACATGGCCACGGCGCGGACCCAGCCGTCACCGAGGTGCTGCTGGACCTCGAGCACGAGCTTCGTGTCGACGCCGTTCAGGACGTATTGGATTTCAAGCGCGTTGTAGATCTCGGGAAGCTTGGTGGCTTTCGAGAAATCGGCGTCAATGACGGCGCCAATGACCTGGACGATGGTTCCGGTGTTGGACATGGTAGAGGTGTTCAGTTTGAAGTGTTCAGTTTAAAGATATTGTAGAGGGGAGCGGCGGCTTTCGGGTGGGTTCTTGCTGAACACTGAAAACTGCCAACTTGAAACTTACTCCATGGCCTTCATGGCGGTGGTGATTTCGAGAAGCTCGGAGGTGATGGCGGCCTGGCGGAGCTTGTTGTATTCGAGCGTGAGCTCCTTGATGAACTTCTTCGCGTTGTCGGTGGCCGCTTTCATGGCGACCATGCGCGAGGAGTGCTCGGAGGCGCGGGACTCGACGAGCATCTGGTAGATCTGGAAGTTGATATAGAGCGGCAGCAAGGTGCCGAGCACTTCGGTCGGATTCGGCTCGAAGAGATAGTCCTTCGAGAGCGCGGCGGTCTTGTCGGCCTTACCGTGATCGCCATTTCCCATGCCTTCGTAGGCCTGCTCCTCGCCAAGGCCACCGGCATCGATGGGAAGAAGCTGATGGAGGGTCGGCTCCTGGGTCAGGGTGTTGATGAAGTTGGCGAAGACGACACTGATCTTGTCGTACTTGCCGTCGAGGAACTGCTTCGTCAGGAACTTGGCGATCGGACGGGCTTCGGCGAAGGGCACCGGGTCCTTCACGTCGAAGTCGGCAATCAGGTTGCGCTGCATCTTGCCGAGCTGGGCGCGGAGCTTGCGGCCCACCGTCACGAAGTCCGCGCTCGGCGAAACCGAGGCGCGGACCTTCTTGAAAAGGTTGGTGTTAAGTCCGCCACAGAGGCCCTTGTCGGTCGAGATCACCAGCACCAGCTCGCGGGCGCCCTCGCGCTTCACAAGAAGTGGATTGGCGTCATCGCCCACGTTCCCCTTGAGGTTGACTAGGACTTCTTTGAGCTGCTTGGCGTAATCCCGGCCCGCGATCGCCTGGTCCTGCGCCTTCTTCATCTTGGCGGCAGCGACAAGCTGCATCGCCCTGGTGATCTGGGCGGTGTTCTTGACCGACTTGATGCGTCGGCGGATGTCGCGGAGGTTGGCCATGGGTGGAAGACGTTAGTTGTTAAGAGTTATTTGTTGCTGGGCGCTTGGTCGGAGTCTTCAGGATTTTGCCAAAGAACCTCTAACCCATTAACCTCTAACTTATTTCCAGCTTGTCTTGAAGTCCTCGATAGCCTGCTTGACGGCGGCGACCATGGTGGCGTCCTTCTTGAGGTCCGGCTTTTCGTTGCGGATCTTGTCGAGGAGCTCGGTCTTGCGGCTGTCGAAGTATTCGCCGAGGGCGGCCTGGAAGCGCTTCACGTCTGTCACTGCAACGTCGTCGAAGTAGCCGTTCTGCATCGCGAAAAGGTAGATACACTCCATCTCCATCGCGAGCGGGGAGTACTGATTCTGCTTGAAGAGCTCCACGATGCGGGCACCGCGATCGAGCTTCTTCTTGGTCGAGGCGTCGAGGTCCGAACCGAACTGGGCGAAGGCCTGGAGTTCGCGGAACTGGGCGAGGTCGAGCTTGGTTGTGCCGGCGACGGACTTGATCGTCTTCGTCTGGGCGGCGGAACCCACGCGGGACACCGAGAGACCCACCGAGATGGCGGGGCGGATGCCCTGGTAGAAAAGGTCGGTTTCGAGGTAGATCTGGCCGTCGGTGATCGAGATCACGTTGGTCGGAATGTAGGCGGACACGTCACCAGCCTGGGTTTCGATGATCGGAAGCGCGGTGAGCGAACCACCACCGGCCGCGTCGGTGAGACGGGCGGAGCGTTCGAGCAACCGGGAATGAAGGTAGAACACGTCGCCCGGATACGCTTCGCGGCCGGAGGGGCGGCGAAGGATCAGCGACACTTGGCGGTAGGCGACGGCGTGCTTGGAAAGGTCATCGAACACGATGAGGCAGTCCTGGCCCTCGTCCATGAGGAACTCGGCGATGGCGCAACCGGCATACGGTGCGAGGAACTGCATCGCGGCGGCGTCCGAGGCGGAAGCGGAAACGATCGTGGTGTATTCCATGGCACCTGCGTCCTCGAGGGTCTTCTGGATTCGGGCGACGTTCGAGAGCTTCTGGCCGATGGCGACGTAGATGCAATACATCGGCTTGTGCTTCTGCAGCTTGCCCTGCTCGGCGGCCTTGTTCTGCTGCGCCTGGGAAATGATGGTGTCCACGGCGATCGTCGTCTTGCCGGTGGCGCGGTCACCGATGATGAGCTCGCGCTGACCACGGCCGATCGGGATCATGGCGTCGATTGACATGATGCCGGTCTGCACGGGAACGGAAACGGACTTCCGCTTGATGATGCCCGGAGCAATCTTCTCCATCGGGTAGTAGGCGGAGGCGGCGATGTCGCCCTTGCCGTCGATCGGAGCGCCGAGGGCATTGACCACGCGGCCGAGAACGGCGCGGCCGACGGGAATCGAGAGGAGCTTGCCGGTGGTGTTGCACTGGTCGCCTTCCTTGATGGCGTTGTAGCTGCCGAGGAGCACGACGCCGACTTCACCTTCTTCAAGGTTCAGCGCGATGCCGGTCACACCGCTGTGGAACTCAATCATTTCATTGAGCATCACGTCGGAAAGGCCTTCCACCTTCGCCACGCCGTCACCGACTTCGCGGACGATGCCGACATTGCTTTTGTTGACGGAGGTCGCGACGTTGGCGATTTCCTGTTCCAGTTCCTGAAGGATGCTGCTCATTTGAAGTGTTAAGTTTGAAGTTTGAAGTTTTTAGCGAAGTCGATCAGAAGGCTTGGGCGAGGCGGTCGATGCGGCCCTTCACGGAGCCGTCCCAGACGTCGTTGCCGACGCGGACCTTGAGGCCACCGAGGAGTTCCGGAGTAACCTTGTAAGAGAAGGAGAGGTCGCTGCCGTACTTGGCAATCAGACCGGAAGAGACGCGCTCGCGGGAAGCGCCGTCGAGTTCGGTGGCGCTTTCGATGGTCACCTGGCGGCGCTCGGTTTCGAGACGGATCAGGCGCTTGAGCGAAAGCAGGATGCCCCGGTAGTCGCGCGGCTTGGCTTCGGCGATCTTGCGGATCGCTGAGGAGAGCTTGGTTTCATCCAAACGACCGCCGGTCTGGCAGAGCCGGAAAATGCGGCGGGAGGCGGCGGCGGCGGTCTTTGAGATTTTCATGGCGGTCAGGAAAGGGGCGTGGATCAGGCTTCGACCTTGGTGAGGGCCTCGGCGTTGAGGCGCTGCTGGTCGTCGGAGGTCAGGACCTTGCCGGTGACCTGGGCAGTGGTGGCGGTGACCAGGCGTCCGAACTCGCGCTTGAGCTCGGCCTTGAGAAGGTCGCGCTCGGTCTTGGCGGCGGATTCGGCCTTGGCGAGGATCTGCTGGGCGGAAGCGATGGCTTCCTGCGACTTGCGCTCGGAAAGGATGGCGGCGCTTTCCTTGGCTTCGGTCACCAGGCGCTGGGCCTCTTCGTTGGCCTTGGCGATCGCGGCGGCGGTGTTCTTTTCAGAATCGGCAAGCTGCTGCTGGATCTGAGTGAGCTTGGCTTCACCTTCGGCGATGCGGGCCTTACGCTGGGAGAGCATCGCGGTGATCGGTCCGAAGGCGAACTTCTTCAGGACGAAGAGGACGATCACGATGTTGATGAACTGGGCGATGAAGAGGGCGGACTCCCAGTGGAAACCCTTGGCAATCGCCTCTGCTGGATTGCCGGAAGTCGCGGCGTCCGCGTGTTCGGTCGCGGTGGCGAGAACGTTGATGAGGTCGAGCATGGCGCTGGAGCGTTGGGAGGCGAAAAGGGAGACGAAAAGCGGAAAGAAGGAGTGGAGCGGCGGGGAGTGCCCGCCGCTCCGGAAACGATTACTTCACAAGTGCAGCAACGAAGAAGGCACCTTCAACGAGAGCGGCAAGAATGATGGAGAGCGTCAGGATGGCGCCGGAAGCACCCGGGTTGCGGCCAGTGGCTTCAGCAGCCTTGGCTCCGATGAGGCCGATGCCGAGGCCGGCACCGATGGCGGCGAGACCGGACTGAACGCTGCCGGTAAGTTCGCCGAGAACCGGCGCGAGGTCGAGGATGGTGGTCATTTCAGTAGTGTTGTGTTGGTGTTTCCGCTCCCCACAGGCTTGCCATGGTCAGGGCGGGAAAGGGTCAGTGGGCGTGGTTCTCCTTGTGGTCGTCGCCGTGATCGCAGATCAGTTTGAGGAAGACCGAGGTAAGTAGCATGAACACGAGGGCCTGGATCAGGCCGACGAGGAGTTCAAGGAAGTAGAAGGGCAAGGCAGGGAGGAAGGCGAGTCCCTTGGGCACCATGTTCATCATGGTTTCCAGCATGTTCTCACCCGCGTAGATGTTGCCAAAAAGTCGGAAGGAAAGAGCGACTGGACGGAGCAGGATCGAGAACACCTCGATCACCCCGACGAGGAAGAAGATGATGATCATGAACAGCTTCATGAAGCCCTTGAACTCACCCTTCGGTGCGAAAATGTGCTTCAGGAACCCCCCAAGGCCGTTTTCGCTCAGCGCCCAGTAGAACCAGAGGATGGTGAACAGGATCGAGAGCGCCGAAGTCATGTTGAGGTCGGCATTGCCTCCGCGAAGGATCGGAACGCCATCATATTTGACCGTGCCGACACCCGGAAGCAGTCCGATCCAGTTGGTGAAAAGAATCAGGACAAACACGCCCCCGAAAAACCAGAAGGTGCGCTTCACCAAATGCGCGCCAAGGATTCCCTCGAGGAAATCGTAGAGGCTTTCCACCAACCATTCGGCCAGGTTCTGAAGGCCGGAGGGTATCAGCGAAATCTGGCGGGTCGCCACCTTGGCGAAGAGAATGACCAGCAGGGCCGCGATCCACACCATGACCATCGAGTTCGTAACCCAGCTGAGACCGAACACCTTTTCCGCATGCAGAGGCAGTGCGTGGTGGCCGCCCTCTTCGCCCGCGAATGCAGCGAGGGGTGCCAAGAGCCAGAGTGAGGTGATGGAAAGGATTGAACGCATTCGAAATGGCCGCGCGTGGAAAACGGCGCCGCGGTCTTAAATGAGGGGTCGACTGTGGCGCAAGGCCTATTTGTGAAAAATTTCACAAGCTCCACGGAAGGTCTGATACTTCGTGGCTTGTGAATATTCGTGAAGCGTCACCGGGTGGCCCGGAACACCCTTTCCGCAGCGGCTCCAAAAAGCACGGAATCGCCCTCCAATCCGGTCGTCGCGCGGATCGTGAACCCACAGGCCAGCGCCTGATCCAGCAGGTCCTCTGCCGGGAGACATTTTCGCCCGGAGACCTCCTTCAGCCTGAAGGCCACCAGACCGATCCCGTGAAATTCCCGGTAAATGACCTCCGTGCAGGCCAGCCGGTCGCTGCTGCGGAAATCGAAGAGGAAGTCATCAAGCTTCCCCTCCTGCTCCATTGCCCGCGCGATCGCCCGCGCCAAGTCCGCTTTCTCCAAAGGCGGCCTCAGGACCACGCAGGCATCCACCGCCAGCGTCTCCTCAGCCGGACGAAACCGGACGCCGTCCTTTCTTGACTCCAGGAAGCGGAACGGACCGGCCGCCCATGCTTCTTTTTCCGGAGAAACCGCCACGTCGAGCTCCGCCCGTTCCTCCACTGAGCCCAGATAGAGTGTCGCGTGCGGCCAGAAACCCGGGAGAAACAGGTTGCTCAGCGCGTCATCGTGCCGGGTCACGCAAAGGTCGCCCGGTCGGAGGGTCGCCAGAAGCTCCTCCCGGACCGGCACCGAGAGACGTTTGGGCGCGCCCGGAGGCTTGGCTCCGGGTTGACGCAACTCCGCGATCGTCGATCCGCCGGCTTCAAACAATCCGAACATCACCTGCCGCCGGGCCGAACGATGCTGGCGGCGAAATGAGAACCAGCGGTAAACCAAGTGTCGTTTCACCGACTCACGGCGCTCGCCAATGCGGGCCTCCTCCCCGATCAGCAGTTCCACGACCGGGCCCACCACAGGGTCAGAGGACAGGGCGTTGATCTCGCCGCGATGCTCCTGATAAAACTCCGCCACTTTCTGGAAGCTCACCAGCGACTCCGGCGAGACCGAGGCGCGGTAGAGCCGGGTGAATGTCTTTCGCGGCAACCCGATCCTCTGGTCCTCCTCGTCGAGCTTCTTCCAAAGCACCGGTGGCTCCCGCGCCAACACACAGACCGCCGCGAAGGCTGTGACAAATCCAGGAGCCGCTCATTCCGACTCTTCCCGCCGGAACCCGGAGCGATGGAACCGGGGATCTGCATCAGGGCCGCGCGGACTCCTAAATACTGGAGATACCGTCGTCGAACGCACTCATCCTCATCTGGCAGGAAGTAACCACGGGCCTGGGCCATTTCGATCTGCACGAGCTCCGGTCCGATCGTGTCCGCATCCGGCATCGCCCGGGCGGCAGCCATGACGGCGGCAACCCTATGGGCGACTTCCTCGTGACCGGCGTCTGACATCGTGCTCTTTTCGTTGTGATCGCAACGCGGTTCAATCCCCCGTGCGGCTGACATAATCTAACAGACCCAGCAGGGGCTTTCAGCCTGCATCGGCACTGGACCAGCCCGAGTGCCGATGGCGACAAATGGGCCGGAAGTCAAGCCGCCCGTAGGGATTTTTCATCCAGATTTCTCTTGCAAAGAATCGGCGGTGTTCGCACAACCATCCTTGCCATGAACAAAGCAGAACTTGTTGAAGCCATCCAGTCCGCCCTCGGAAAAGACGCCACCAAGCGTGCCGCTGAAGAGTCCCTCGAAGCCGTCCTCGGTGCCCTCGTGAAGGGCATCAAGGGCAAGGACAAAAAAGTCCAGATCATCGGATTCGGCACCTTTGAGGTGAAGAAGCGCGCTGAACGTCAGGGCCGCAATCCGAAGACCGGTGAGTCCATGAAAATCGCCGCCTCCAAGACGGTCGGTTTCAAGGCCTCGTCCACCCTCAAGGCCGCCCTCTAAGCGGTCCGGCTCCGGTTCACGCCGGAGCCACTTGAGTCTCCGTCTTAGACGTCCACAAAAGAAAACCCCAGCCTCGCGGCTGGGGTTTTCTTTTTTATCCGCCCCTTCAAATCAGGGGAGAGATTCACAAGACACTCTGCGGTCGGCATGAGCGGCTCTTCCCCATCCATGTGATGAATGATCCGCGAGGGAATCCTGAAGGCGCCGAGTGTTGCCTTTTCACTAACGGTGGTGCCCGCCGGCAGCGGCATCCCCGGCAGGTTCGCGTGGCCAGCAACTTCCTTGAAATCCGAGGAGTCGAGCTGCTTGTCCGACTTGGCTTTTTCATAACTGTAGCGCGTCACGGTCTCCTCGCCGCCGCCCAGTTTCTTGCGGGTCTCCGAGGTTTTACGCTCTTTCCACTGATCCATCTCGACCACGCGCGCGAGCCTCAGCGCCTCAGCGTTCAGTTTGAAAAGTGAGTCCTGGACCGGCTCGCTGGTTCGAACCTCGCCGCTCAGATGAATCAGCTTGCCTTCGTTCCCCGGCAGCACCGAATCGGTCTGCACCGACACGACCGCCGCCGCGCCCTCTTCCGGGCTCTTCGCCGTGTCCACTGCCCACCTCCCGTTGCATGTGTGAAGGACGATCGAAAGGGGAATCAGGATGATTCCAAACAGGATCCCCTTGATGGAGCGGGCGATGCGCCCAAACTAGGAAAGGGAGGTGGTTTCAGTGAAATCGTTGGACATGGACAGTGGGGTCGGTCACCGAAGGGCTTGAATCGGATTCAAGCCGGTTTCACAAGCAGGCGGTCAAGCCCGCGAGTGGGTGATCTGTCACCCCAAGGGGTCATTGGGCTTTCAGGCTTCTGCCTGCCCGCCGCGCAGTGAACACCATGGCTCGTCCCGGCTCACATCCACCGCGAAGGGTCCAAGCTGTGAGCCGGGTGACAGGATGGCGAGGATGACTGCATCCTTGTCGCTGGCATTGAAAGTGGCGTGCACGACGCCGGGCAAAATGTGCGCCACCTCGCCGCGCTGGAGGACATGCATCTCCCGGTCAACCCATTGTTCTACCTCGCCCTCGAGCACATAGATCGCTTCCTCCAGCTCCGGATGGTGGTGAAAGTCGTGCCCTTCGCCCGGAGGCAGAATGGCGCGACAGAGCTGCAGATCCCTGGCGTTGGTGATTTCCGGGCGGCACATCCAGTAGTTGGTGCGGCCCTTGAAATCCTCCTTGATGGCGTTCTCCTCGGTGATGAATGGTTTCTTGGTCATGAGATGGATCCGGCGGCACAGGCTTGTCAGTCATTGACGCCATGAGGATGGAGACGGTTACTGTGACGAACTCAAGGGATATTACGCGTTTAAGAAACCAATGGTCAGCATCAAAAGCGTTCCGGAAAAGATGCCGTCAGGTTCACCGGTATCGGACGGGCGCTGCGACGGGGCATGCGATCTCTCCATCGTCGTCCTGACGATGGAGAGCCTTTTCTCAAACATCATCGTCGAGGCACTGGCAAAAGCACTCCCTGGTCAGATTGTCGGCATCGTGAGATCGACCTCCTGGATGGGCGCGAAGGGACCGGGCGGACTACTTGCGCTGATTCGCAACCGTTGCGGTTGGCTTTACACCGTACTATTAATCTCGCAGTTGACTGTCTGCATGCTTGCCGAGGCGGCGGCGCGATGCCTGAAGCGCAATCCTGCGGTTCCTTCCCTTGAGGCGATCCAGGCTCTTTATGGAATCCCGGTTAGAGATTTCGAAGACGTTAACAACCTTGAAGCGGTGGACTGGATGGAGGCCCTGAATCCCAACCTGATCATCTCGGTCTATCTGGGTCAGCGGATCAAGAAGCCTGTGACCGACCTCCCTGAGTTTGGAGTCATCAACTTCCATCCCTCCTTGTTACCACGCCACCGAGGGCCGTTTCCAATTTTCTCAACCATGGCCGCAGGCGACGAGGAGACGGGCGTCACGGTCCATTGGGTTGATTGCGGTTTCGATACCGGAGGCGTGTTGCTACAGGAGAGATATGCGGTGGAGGCCGGTGACACAGTGCTTGGCTTGAGCCACAAGAGCTCGAGGGTGGGGTCACGGGTTCTGGTCGAGGCGGTGAAATTGATCGCGGCCGGGAATCCACCTCGAATTTCCCAGAACGAACGTCTGGCCACGTATCAATCCTGGCCCAGCCCCGCCGAACAGCGACGGTTCAAGCAAGCTGGGGGGAAATACGGTTCGTTGCTCGAGCTGTGGAGGTATATTTGAAGATACAGAGCGGGACGATGACTTGAGTCCATCTAAGCAGGCGGTGGCTTCGTCGGATTTTACGGGCCATTTACCCAAATGGCGCAGCGTTCGTTCTACCCTCGCGCATGATCATCCGCTGCCTCCAGTGGCTCGCCTGGCTTGTCTATCTTGCGGGCAGCCTACTCATCCTGATGAATTTGATCGCGGACTATCGTCCCGGCGGAGATGGGCTTTTCATCTTGGACAAGGGCGAAATTGGCGGAAGCCTGTTCTGGCGGACGTCGCTCTACATTCACATCCTCGGCGGGCTTGTCTGCCTGTTCGCGTCACCGCCCGGTTCTTCCCGACCAGGAACAGCGCGCCGCCGAGCAGCGCGCCCAAGCCAAACCCAATCATCAAGACGATCAACAGAAGTGCGGTTGTCATGATTCATGCTCCATGGTGTTCGGAATTTCCTGTGGGTTGTTGGCCTTTGGGCGAAAGGGCACCTCCCGTTCACAACCTGCAAACTTGGGCGACTTCAGTCTCCCGACTTCAACACCTTGATGAAGGCATCTTGCGGGATGTTGACCTTGCCGATGGCCTTCATCTTCTTTTTCCCTTCCTTCTGCTTCTCAAGGAGTTTCCGCTTACGCGAAATGTCGCCGCCGTAGCACTTGGCGGTGACGTCCTTGCGCATGGCGGAGATGCTTTCGCGGGCGATGATCTTGCCACCGATGCAGGCCTGGATGGCGACGACGAAGAGTTGGTTCGGGATGACGTCCTTGAGGCGTCCGGCGAGGGCGCGACCATAGCCTTCCGCCTTGTCGCGGTGGACGATGGTGGCGAAGGCCTCGATGGATTCACCGGCGATCATCATCTCCATTTTCACCATGTTGGCGGGGCGATAGCCGGCGTGCTCATAGTCCATGGAGCCGTAACCACGGGTGCAGGACTTCAGGCGGTCGTTGAAATCGACGAGGATCTCGGCCAGCGGCAGCAGGCAGGAAAGCATGACGCGGGATTCGTCGATGGTTTCGGTGTTGTTAACTTCGCCCCGCTTTTCCATGACAAGCGACATGATATCTCCGATGTACTCACCGGGGATCATGACGAAGACCTTCACCAGCGGCTCGCGGACTTCCTGGATGACCTGGGAGTCGGGGAAGAAGGAGGGATTGTCGACGATGAGCTCCTCGCCGTTGGTCTTGGTGACCTCGTAAATCACGGACGGGTAGGTGGAAATGACGTCCATGTTGAACTCGCGGCGGAGTCTTTCCTGGATGATCTCCATGTGAAGCAGGCCGAGGAAGCCGCAGCGGAAACCGAAGCCGAGGGCGGTCGAGCTTTCCGACATGAAGGTGAAGGCGGCGTCGTTGATCTGGAGTTTGCCCATTGCCATTTTCAACGCCTCGTAGTCGGAGGCGTCGATCGGGTAGATGCCGGAGAAGACCATCGGCTGGATCTCCTTGTAGCCGGGAAGCGCCTCGGCGCAGGGGTGGGTGGAGTCGGTGAGGGTGTCGCCAATCTTCGCCTCGTCAGCCGACTTCATGTTGGCGATGACGTAGCCCACATCGCCGGCGACGAGCTTATCGCGGGCGTTCATCTTCGGTGTGAAGACGCCGACTTCCTTGATTTCGTAGGTCTTGTTGGTGGCGAAGAGCTTCACCCGCTGGCCGCGTTTCACGGTGCCGGAGAAAATGCGGACGTACGAAACGACGCCGCGGTAGGTGTCGTAGATCGAGTCGAAAACGGTGGCACGGAGGAGCTTGTCGGGGTCCTCGGTGGGAGCGGGGACGCGGGCGACGATGGCTTCCAGGATGTCCTCGATGCCGATCCCGGCCTTGGCGGAGGCGGGGATGGCGTCCTCGGCCGGGATGGCGAGGATTTCCTCGAGCTGACGCTTGCAACGCGGCACGTCGGCAGCCGGGAGGTCGATCTTGTTGAGGACCGGGATGATGACCAGGTTCTGCTGGAGGGCGAGGTGGAGGTTCGCCACGGTCTGGGCCTCCACGCCCTGGGCGGCATCGATCATCAGGATCGCGCCTTCACAAGCGGCTAGCGAGCGGGCGACCTCGTAGGAGAAATCGACATGGCCCGGGGTGTCGAGCAGGTTGAGCTTATAGGTGATGCCGTCCCTTGCCTTGTATTCCATCGCGACCGGATGGGATTTGATGGTGATGCCCTTTTCGCGTTCCAGATCCATCGAGTCGAGCATCTGGGCGCTGCTTTCGCGCTGGGTGATCGTCTGGGTCGCCTCCATCAGTCGATCGGACAGCGTGGTCTTGCCGTGATCGATGTGGGCGATGATCGAAAAGTTGCGTGTCAGCGAGGTGGACATTGGGAAAACGGGCCGGAGCGGGCGGAAGAGAACCACGAACTGCCAGAAAGACACGCAAAAACCGTCTTGGGTGCGATTGAGGGGTTGGCGTGGGGGTGGATGATCTGCTAATAGGGAGCGACTTTGACGCAGCGCTTTCAAATCGACGACATTCTTGCGCAGGACCACCATGGGGTGGTGTTCTCGGCCGTGGATGGAGAAACGGGTCGCCGGGTGGCGTTGCGGCGGTTTTTTCCGTTCGGTTCGGACGGCGGCGGCCTGCAAGCGGAAGAGCAGGCTGCCTATGGCATCGGGGTGAAAAGGCTCTCCGAGGTGATCCATCCGGCGCTTCGTGCGGTCGTGACCGGCGGCTGCGATCCGGTGGACGGCATGCCGTTTCTCGCCACCGAGTGGGTGGAGGGCAGCAAGTTGTCCGAACTTCTGCAAAAGGGTGCCTTGAACCCGGAATCGGCGATCACCCTGATGAAGCAAGCCCTGGAGACCTCCGAGCTGCTGTCCCAGGTGCTGGCCGACGACGAGGTCTGGGTGGAGACGGCCCCCTCCACGATCATCATCGGAGAGGGTGGATCGGAACGGGGGGTCACGTTCTGGATTTCTCCATTCCGATGGCTGAACACCGGGGGAGCCCGGCCGGGGCTGCTGCCACTCGCGGAATTGCTGGAGGCCTCGATGGGCTGGACTGGGAAAAAGGTCGGCGATCAGGCGGGCGCTGGACTCGGAGCTTGGCTGAGGTGGCTGAAGACGGAGGGCAGGACCGCCACGATCGCACAAGGACGGGCCGCACTGGAGGCTGCCATCCAAGGTCGGCTGATCAAGCCCACCCCAACCAAGGCCGGGCCGGCAAAGGTCCCGGCTGCGGCAGCGGGACCCTTGGTGTTGCGGAAGCCCAAGACCTCATGGACAGGCCCTGTGGTGATCGGCCTGTTGGTGGTTACGGCGCTGAGCCTTGGCGGATTGCTCTACTATCAGAAGCAGCTCAAGACCGACGCCTCCGAGATCGACGACTCCGGCGAGACCAATGTTTCCAAGCGCAAAAGAAAGTCTCCCAAAAGCGCGCTCCCGGGGGATCTTGCCCCGCCGGATGCGCCTAAAAAAGACCCCGTCACTGAGCCTGAAAGGCCAAGTCCGCCGGCCAGCGAAGCCGCCTTGGTGGCTGCCGCAAACGCCCGCGCGTCAGAGCTTTCGAGCGAAAAGGCGAACGAACTGGAACTGCACAACAAGCGGTTGAAAGAAATCGAGTCCAAGAACGGGGTTTTCGCGCCGACCGATCTGGAGCTCGTCGAATTGCAGGTGAACAAGGCGGTGAAAGTCGAGGGCGTCCTGCTGGGAGTTGGTCAGTCGAATTCCGGAAAGAAGGGCTTCCTGCGGTTTTCCACCGACATCGACCCGAAACTCGTCGAAGGGAAATTCGACAAGCTGACCAAGGATCCCGGTTTGCAGGACGCGGCGCTCACCGCCTTGATCGGGAAGCGCATCCGCATCAGCGGAACGGTGAAGGTGACAAGACTCCCGAATTTCAGGCGCGTCCAAGTCGATTTCCCGAACCGCGCGGCGATCGAGGTGCTGCCATGATCAGGTCTTGAAATCACGGGTCTGGAAGGCGAGCCAGCCGATGATGAACAGGGTGACATTAAGCCCGCCCAACAGAACATAGGACTCGGCGATCTTGGCCCAATCGATGTGCTTCTCCAGCATGAACAGCCAGGCACTCATCCGGTAGGTGACGAAGTATTCCTCATAGGGTTTGAAGAACGGGAAGTTCTGCAAAATCATG
>Ga0209829_10001556_pt1 | contig 18366 bp, 20 predicted proteins | sample C_140205_EF_Meta_FD_187311 | JGI IMG/M metagenome (GOLD analysis project Ga0209829, IMG submission 187311) | Freshwater microbial communities from Lake Croche, Canada to study carbon cycling - C_140205_EF_MetaG (SPAdes) (version 2) | ecosystem: Environmental > Aquatic > Freshwater > Lake...
CTGCGCTCGGTTCGCTACGCTCACCATCGCTCCGCCTCACCCCAAAGGGGCGAAGCAGCAGGGAAAGAAAGCAATTTACAGAAAGAAATTTACACCGGCTTTCATAACATCTTTATGGTGTTATGTAGTCATTGCTGTCTGCAAAATAGATTGCCGGTTTCACCTGCGACTGAACACCGCTGAAGGCATCTGAATTTTGGAAAAAAAGCCGAGAGGACTGGCTGGCACATCCGCGGTGTCGGTGCTGCCGCAAAGCCACATCTGGACAAAGTCGGATTAGTCTGCCGGCGGCTCTTATTGATTGGAGAGGCGTGTTCCGCAGCTAATTCAATTGATCTATCGGGAATGGTTGTTAGGCTCGAACAATTGATTGAATCATGGTTTTTCTGACTTATCATCTCCGGGGTTGCCTTCTCGGCGCAATGGTATTTTTGGGATTTCATGTCTGTTTCGGGAGATTTCAATGAACGTTTTTCCGCCTCTTGAACTCTGGTTGTGGGTTTCCATATTTGCCTCTGCGGCAGGTTGGGTTCTGTCGGTTTCGGGGCAGCTCAATCGGGACGGCTATCTTGTTTGCTTTGCCATCTTCGGTGTTTTCCTCTGGATGCTCAAGCGTGCCGGCCGGTTGCAGGGGTGGGCTGGATTCAACGGGGCCAAGTTCCTGAGCCGATTCCGCCGGGCTTTGCCGCTGGCATTTGCTGGTTTCGCGGCATTGATTCTGTTGAGCGGCATTCTCTATCCTCCCACCAACCACACAGCGCTGAGCTACCGTACTCCGCGTGTGCTTCATTGGTTGGCGGCAGAGCAGTGGCATTGGATTCATACTCCGAACTACCGGATGAATGACCGGGCGTGCGGCATCGAGTGGCTTTCCGCCCCGTTCCTGCTCTTTACCAAATCCGACCGCGCGCTCTTCCTGTTGAATTTTATTCCGTTTCTGCTGTTGCCGGGATTGATTTTCAGCCTCTGCACCCGCTTGGGGGTGCGAGCAAGGGTGGCATGGACGTGGATGTGGTTGCTGCCCACAGGCTATACTTTTTTGCTTCAAGCCGGCAGCACCGGCAATGACACATTTCCCGCAGTCTATGCGCTGGCAGCGCTGGACTTTGGTTGTCGTGCCTGGGTGACCCGCCGGCCGAGGGAGTTGTTTTATTCCATTCTCTGTGCCGCGCTATTGACCGGGGCAAAGGCCAGCAATCTGCCGCTGCTGTTGCCGTGGTCGGTTTTAATTGTGGCACTGCTTCCGCTCCTGCGCGGCCACAAAGTCGCCACGGGCTTGACCCTGCTCCTTGCGGCTCTGGTTTCCTTTGTTCCCAGCGCGCTTTTGAACGTGAAATACTGCGGAGACTGGTCCGGGTTGAGTCTGGAACATCAAGGGATGGCGATGAAAAATCCGCTGGTGGGAATTTGGGGTAATGGCGCATTGATCGTATTGAACAACTTTGTCCCGCCATTCTTTCCACTGGCCGGCTGGTGGAATCAACATGCATTGGACCTCCTGCCGCAGCTGTTCCGGGCTCCACTGATGGCGCATTTTGAGGAGGGGTTTCTGTATCTGGGCGAGCTGCCCACGGAAGACTGGTGCGGATTGGGGCTGGGCGTGAGTTTTCTGGTGGCGGTTTCTGCCGGGGCTGCCTGGCGCTTGCGGCGTTCGGTGACGCCCCTTCTTCCAGCCACCCGGCAGCCCATACCCGAATGGGTGCGCCGTTGCGCATTGGCGGCCCCATGGCTGGCACTCATCGCCTATTGCTCAAAAACCGGGATGGTGACCGCAGCCCGTCTGGTTTCCCCCTATTATCCGCTGCTGCTTCCGTTGTTGCTGACGGCAGCCGGGCAACGCGAAGTGGTTCGCCGCCGCTGGTGGCGCGGGATGGTCTGTATATCCCTCCTGCTGTCTTTGGTTGTCGTGGTGGTCACTCCGGCCCGACCGCTTTGGCCGGCCCAAACCATCTTGTCCAAGGCTCTGGCGGCCCATCCGGATCAGCGCGTGCTTCAACGCGCCCACAAAGTCTATTCGGTCTATGCCGATCGCTGGGATCCGCTGGCAGGAGTGCGATCTTTGCTGCCGCAGGATCTTAAGACAGTGGGGTTTGTCGGCACATCGGATGACATTGATATTTCCCTATGGCGTCCGCTAGGGGCGCGCCGGGTGGAGCATATTCTTCTGGGCGAAAGCGCAACGCAGATCCGAAAGCGCGGGATCGGTTGTGCGGTGGTGTCCGGCTTGAATCTGAAAGAAAACAATGTGGTCTTTGAGGACTGGCTTAATCAGACCCGTGCCTGTTTGCTGGTGACAACCAATGCCGTCGTGAAGGTGGCTGACGGACCTCAGGCTTGGCACATCGTCACGTTCAAGGATTGAGCGGTTCAACTTTGGACGCCCTTGAGGGGTCGAGTTCCAGAGCCCGGCGGCGGTGGATTTGCGCTTCCTCCAGCCTTCCGTTTCGGGACAGATAAATGCCCAGATTATGGTGGGCGATATAGTTGTTGGGATCGATTTCCAGCGCATGTCGCATGAGTGTCTCGCTGTTGCGCCAGAATTCGAGTTGATGGCGGCTTAGGTGTAAACACAATGCCAGGCTGCCTGCTGCGGTCAAAAAGGCAACGGCAGGCCCCCCTGTAAACGCAGTGCCCAAGGCGTGGCCGCCCCAGACCAGAAGGATCAGAATTCCGATCATGGGCAGGTATGTGTAGCGATCCGCCATGGATTGGAGCCCCACTTGTATCAGGCCACCCACTGGGAGCAGCATCACCAGAAACCAAAGCCAACCGGTCATCAAATAGGGGCGCTTCAGGAATTGGACTGTGGCAACAGCAGAGAATCCCCCCACGAGAATCAAGGCCAGAATCGCCATTCCATTCGATGGTTCTGCCGGGCGCAGGTAGAGAAAAGTCAGGTGTGTGGGGTGGAAAAAATTTTCAAGGTAGCCTAGGCATCCGGTGAAGAAGAACTCCACCCGTGCCAGAAGCCCCAGAGATTTGAGGGAAACGACCGAGCCGCCGGAACGCTGGGACAAGAAGGTGATGACGCTCAAAGCCAGACTGAGGGCTGCAAAAGGAACCTTCTCGACCAGCCGTTCCTGCAGCCTGCCGCTTTGGATGCGGACCAGAGGCCAGAAATCAAGCAGGAGGAGAATGGCCGGCACGGTTACCAGCATCGGCTTGCTCAAAAGTCCCAACGCAAAGAAAAACAGCGACAGACGGAACCATCTTTTCGACTTTGAGGTCGGGGGATCTGTTTTTTTTGCAAAGCGGGTGTAAGCCGACAAGGTCAGCATGAAAAAAAATCCGCTTAGCACGTCTTTGCGTTCCGAAATCCATGCCACTGATTCCACCCGCAGCGGGTGCCAGGCAAAGAGTGCTGCCACGAGTGCGCTTCGCCAGACTGCGCCGGTGAGTCCGCGCAAAAGCAAAAAGAGCAGTGCGGCATTGGAGGCATGGATCGCGGCGTTGGCCAGATGATGCGCTCCGGCGTTCAGGCCGAAAAGCTGGCAGTCGAGCATGTGCGAGAGCCAGGTCAGCGGATGCCAGTTGGATGCATGGGCGTCGACCACCGACCAGACCAGTCCCCACCAGCTCAGGCCATTGCGCACGGCCGGTTCGTTCAGGATATATTGGGGATCGTCGAAGTCGACAAAGTCAAAGTCGCGGACAGGCCAATAGAGTATTAGGGTTCCCAGGGCGAGCGCCAGACAGATGAGCCAAGGAGCAAGGTGTTTCTGCGGGCGGATCACGGTGTGATTTTGTGAGAAGGGGAGGAATTGCCAAGATAAATTCCCGGCAATTTGCTGCTCGTCGCCTCTGCCAAGTTGGCATCCGGCCCGTCAGGGGGAACCCGATCGGAGCTTCGATTCGTCCGTCTGGAAAAGGGTTGAAAAATCGCCGGTTATTTCTCAAACCGGGCTTGAGGATGTCTATTGCTCGTCGAACTTGCGGTTGATGAGATTTTCGATTTCCGTCAGGGCGTGCAATGCGTCGGCCCCTTCGGCATGGACGGTGAGCTTACAACCCGGACCGGCGGCCAGCAGCATGAGTCCCATGATGCTTTTACCGTTGACCCTTTCGCCGTCTTTCTCGACAAAGACCTCGCATTGGAAGCGGTTTGCCGTTTTGACAAACAGGGCTGCAGGCCGGGCGTGAATGCCCAGCTTATTGGAAACGAAAAACTCTTTTGTCATTACGGCATCGTCTTCAGGTAGTTGTTTAGCGCTCATTTACCGGACTTCTTCTTAGCTTGTTCCCGGTCATTTGGCGATCAAATTCTTTGCATCAGTCCGGTTGTTTCGGGCGGGCCGGACGAGCCGTTTCACCCGATCCGCAGAGTCTGGATTTTGAGCAGGGCCCCCAGTTTTTCGATTTTGGCGCCCAGATGGCCCAGGCCGATGGCGCAGTGATGGGCGGGGCCTGCCTTGGACCATTCATTCAAAAACCGTTTTGCCCCGGGCGCAAAGCGGTAGCGGCTGTTGGTGTTGCCAATTTGCAGAATCGGGCCGGAAACCGACTCTCCTTCGGCGAAGAGCAGCAGCAGGGTGCCATCCCCCCTTTGCACGACTGAAAGCAGCGTCACCGGCCCGTGCCGGACGGTCATCTGGATTGAGAGACCTCGGCCCGGCTTGCCATGATACACCGGCAGCGGGACGAGTTTGACCGGGCCTTGGGCGATGGCAAAATGGGCCGGGCCATCGTGGCCGAGATACACCACATCATCCTTGAAATCGGCCAGATACAGTTCCGAGAAGGATCCGCCAGCACCGAAGCAATCCAGAATCTTCATGGCCTGAACGTTTTTGATTTCGCATTCCCCCGCCACCGGAACATGCCGGCCGGTCAGCAGGGTGTTGCCGGCGATTACCGAGGTGGCAATCTCCTGATAGGGGTTGCCGGGAAGGCTCTCGTAATAATAGGCCAGAGAACCGAGCCTATGCCTGGCAATCAAGGAATCCAGCGCGCAGGAGGTTTTGGCGGCACGTTGAAGTTCCGCAGCCGGACAATCCGGCGTCACATCGAACGAGTTTTGGAATTGTCTGGTTTTATCCTCGATTTGGCCGGGGGTGACCGCTTCGCGCAGTTGGTGCAATTCGCACATTTCCAGCAATTCAAAATGGTTTCCAAACACTGCGGCCTGCTGTGTCATGTCACTGTAGACATCGAGCATGCCGCAGTAGTAGTGGCCCAGGACGCCGACCCGGTTGGTGCGCATGGCGGCGGCGACCCGTGCGGCCCCCACCCAGTCTCCGATCTCAGACCAGGCGGCCTCGTCTTGCAGATGGCCGCTGACCAGGTGATAGGAAATGCCGGCCCGGTTGAAGACAGAGGCGATTTCCGGACAGGAGCAGGCCTGACAGTGTTCAAGCCAGATGCCCGTCATCACCCCGCGGTCCCCCAGAGCATTGAATTTCTCGTAGTCCAGCTGGGCCACGGGCTGCAGGTTCAGAACCACCACCGGCACCCGGGTTTGCTGCACAACGGGCAGCACGGTTGAGGAGAGGGCGTAGGTGGAGACGTAAAGAAACACCAGATCCACCTCTTCGCGTCGCAGCAGCGAGGCCGCCACCCGCGCCTTCTCCGGATTGTCCACCAGTCCGGCATCGACCACTCGGACCCCGCCGGCAGCGATACGGTCCGAGATCTGTTTCTGGTAGCCGAGCAGGCGCTCCTTTAACCCTTGGAATTGGGGCCAATAAGTGTCCAGGCCGATGCCGAAAAGCCCTACGGAAAGGGTGGGGGAGGAGATCGGAGGATTCACGCGGTCAACGAGTTTGTTTTCCCGGATTGGCCATTTCGGAGATTAGCCGCTCGTTCAGCGCCTGGGCTGGATTGTGTCCGGCCATCTTCAATTTCATGTGGAAGGCGGCCACCTCAATGAGCCGCGCCAGGTCTCTTCCCGGTTTCACCGGAATGGTAATGTGCGGAATGGCCACCCCTAGAATTTGCACATATTGCTGATCCATCCCGACGCGGTCCACGTCCGGCACGTCCTGCCACGCTTTGAGGCAGACCACCAGATCGACGCGTTTATTGGAACGAATGCTTTTGACGCCGAACATGGCGGCCACGTCGATGATGCCGATGCCGCGCACTTCCATATGGTTGCGGGTGATCTCCGCGCTGGTGCCGATCACATCCTTGCCGTCCTCCAGCACGACCCGGGTAATGTCATCGGCGACGAGGCTGTAGCCCCGTTCGATGAGGGCGAGAACGCTTTCACTTTTGCCGATGCCGCTTTCGCCTTGGATGATGACGCCGATGCCGAGGATATCGACCATGCTGCCCATCTCGGTGCCGCGGGGCGCAAACATCATTTCGAGGGCCAGGGTGGCGTGATTGATGAATTTCGAAGTGAGGAGCGGCGTGGTGAACATAGGCACGCCGACGCGCTCCACTTCAGCCAGCAGGAGTTTGTCCGGTTCCAGCCCGCGGCTGAAGACCATGCAGGGAATCCGGTAAGCCAGAAGTCTGGTGTAGCACTCCTGGCGATCTTTCTGCGGCAGGGATTCCAGATAGGAGGCATCGGCATTGCCGAAGACCTGCAGTCGTTCGAAGGCGAAAAACTTGGTGAATCCGGTCAGTGCCAGCCCCGGGCGGTTGATGGTGGGTTCCTGAAGGATTCGCTCCAGATGGCTGGCGCCGGCCACCAGTGTCAGGCTGAGCTTTTCCCCATGTTCCTCGAAGAATTTTTTGACCGTGACGGTTTGTCGGCGCATGGGTGTGGTGGGTTGCGTGGGCGGTTTAGGGGCGGTGGACCGGCCTGGTTGTCTGGCCCGAGCCGCCCAGATATTCAAAGTCTTGGCCGGCCGGTTTCATAAATTGAACTCAGGGCCGAGATAAAGTTCCCGGGCTTTGGGATCATCCACCAACTGCTCCGCGGCGCCTTCATAGACGACCTCGCCCTTGTGGATCAGGTAAGCGCGATCCACCAGCTTGAGGGTCTCCCGCACGTTGTGGTCGGTGATCAAAATGCCAAGCCCGCGGGCTCGCAGGCGGCGGACGATTTTCTGCACCTCATACACTGCAATCGGGTCAATACCGCTGAACGGTTCGTCGAGCAGCAGCAGTTTAGGACTCGTGACCAGAGCCCGGGTGATTTCCAGGCGGCGTTTCTCACCACCGCTCAAGACATAGGCCTTGCTTTTGGCCAGCGGCGCCAGATCCAGTTCGTCCAGCAGATATTTGAGCCGCACAGCCCGTTCCGCCCGGTCCATTGGGCAGGTTTCCAGAATGGCTAGAATGTTGTCCTCGACGGACAGTTTGCGAAACACCGATGGTTCCTGGGTCAAATAACCAATGCCCAATCGCGCTCTTTGGTGCATGGGCAAATGGGTGATGTCGCGGTCCTCAAAGCGCACCGCACCGCTCTCGGGTCGGACCACCCCGACGACCATGTTGAAGGTGGTGGTTTTGCCCGCGCCGTTGGGACCGAGCAGGCCCACGATCTCGCCCGCTGCCACCCGGATTGAGGCGCCATTGACGACGCGTCGCTGGCGGTAGGTTTTGACCAGCTGATCGGTGACCAGAAACGGGAGGTGATCCGCTTGGCGGGCCGGTTCCGGTTTGGGTTCGTTGGCGCTCACGGGTGGTTTATTTTGGCTCGGGCTTTCGGGCCGGGCCGGCTGCGTTGGTCACAGACGATTGGACATCCTGTTGGATGATCATGTGCTGGTTGTCCACACGGATGCTGTTGCTGGCGCGGTTCCAGACGATTTTGTCGCCGGTGCCGGAAACAAACTGCGATCGCACCTGCGGGTTTCCGGTGAGGGTGATCATCTCGTTGGTGACTCCGCCCTCGATTTTGTAGGTGTAAACCGCCCGGTCGCTGGTCGCGTGAATCGGGTGCCCCTGTTCGTCGGCAGCGTCGATGACCACACTGTGTTCGGCGATGATGCTGTCGATTTTGCCGCCCGACGGGGGGACGGAAGCTGTGAGGATCTCGCAGTTCAGCTTCATCTGGGAATCCAAGACCCGGACGTGGCCGATATAGACGGCGCTGCGCGATTTCAGGTTGAACTCACTGCTGTCGGAAAAGATCTCCGTGGGGGGGCGCACCCGGGGTGGGGCATTGGTGGCCCCGGCCGGCCCCGCAGCGGGCCCGTTCGTCTGGCCGTTGAGCGCCAGAGCCAGATTTGCGGCAAGTGCGATGCAAAGTGCTTTCATGGTTGGGTGACGGTTCCGGGTGCGAAGCGGACGACGGTATGAACGCGATTGGAGAGGATGAGCAGAGCATTAGTCTGTCCCAGTGTGAACCCCTCGCCTTCGAGCAGGAATTTGCCATCGGCACTTTGCACCTGCAAAAAGCCGGTCGACGAGACCATGCGACCTCCTGAATCAAAGATGCAATGGGGTGCCAGCGCTATCATTTCCGCTGCGCCGTTGGTTCCGAAGGTTCTTACTTTTGCTCCGGTCAGCACGATTAGGCCGCCGGATTGGAGGAAGGCCTTGTCGCCTTCGAGGAGGGTTTTGATCTGTGTTTCATAGGGGGCGGGATGGTTTTCCAAAGCCGCCTTGAAATTGAGCAACCCTTCGCTGTCCGCAGCCGGCTGTGCGGTGGCGTTTATGGCGAGGGTCGCTAAAGTGCCGCAAAGGATCGGCCAGAGTTGCCGTTTATTTCGCATACTCGGCGAGCACCTGCGACCATTTGCCTTGGGCTTTGAGGATGAGTTCAGCGGTTTCGCGCACGGCACCCTGACCGCCCGGGGCTTTGGTGACGTAATCTGCGGTTTCCTTGACCTCCGCCACACCGTCGCCCACGGCCACGGCTGCGCCGGCATGCTGCATCGCCCCCAGATCCACCACATCGTCCCCGACAAAGCACACCTCGGACCAGTTCAGACCAGTCTCACGCAAGAGCGTGTTCACCGCTTCGACCTTGTCGCTATCGCTTTGAATCACAAAATCAATCTTCAGATCGTCGGCCCGTTGTTGTGTGGAACCGGAGGGTCGGCGCGACACCCATCCCACCCGGATGCCATGCCGCTGCAGAAATTTCAAGCCCAACCCGTCGCGAATGTGAAAGCGCTTCAGCTCAAACCCATTGCCCATCCATACCGTTCCGTCGGTCATTACGCCGTCCACATCGCAGATGACCAGACGCACCCGTGCCAGTTTTTGCTTCAACCCTGCTTTCATACTCCGCGCACCGCGGCATGAACCCGCAAGAGGCTTTTCAATACAGCCGGCATTTGCGACAGGGGGATCATGTTGGGGCCATCGCTCAGCGCCTGGTCGGGGTGAGGATGTGTTTCGATGAACAAACCGTTGGCACCGGCCGCCACGGCGCAGCGCGCCAGCACGGGCGCAAACTCGCGTTGGCCGCCGGACTTGTCGCCGCCCCCGCCCGGCAGTTGAACCGAGTGCGTGGCGTCGAAAATCACTGGAAATCCGCTTCTTGCCAAGATGGGTATGGCGCGCATGTCCGCCACCAGATTGTTGTAGCCAAAGGTCGTGCCGCGATCCGTGACGAGGATTTTCCGGGCTCCGCCGCTGCGGGCCTTGGCGATGACTTGGGCCATTTCCTGGGGCGAAAGGAATTGGCCCTTCTTGAGATTCACGATTTTGCCGGTGGCCGAGGCCGCCTCTATCAAATCGGTCTGCCGGCAGAGAAAGGCGGGGATCTGAAGGATGTCCACCACTTCGGCGGCTGCGGCTGCCTGCGCCTCGGTATGCACATCAGTGAGCACGGGCAGTCCGAACTCCGCGCGGACTTTGGCGAGCGTTTTCAGACCGGCATCAAGTCCCGGGCCGCGAAATGACTTGGCCGAGGTGCGGTTGGCCTTGTCGAAGCTGGCCTTGAAGACATAAAAAACCCCCAACTGCCTGCAGGTTTTCTGGAGCGACGCCGCGATTTGAAGGCAGAGCTTCTCGCTTTCGATCACGCAGGGACCGGCGATCAAACTCAATTGCGACGTTGCGCGCAGGGACTTCCAGATGGACGAGTCGGTTAGCACAGGAACTTTTTACCAGCCGGGGCGCGGAAAGTAAATGCCCGGCCCCGCGACAAGTTTGCCAACCCACCCCGATCCGTCCAGGAATAATGCGCATGAAATGGTTTTCAACGAGGCACAGCCGTGCCCGTCGGGTTTGCCCAGGGCTGCTCTGCGGCCTGATGCCTATGCTCTGTGGATGTCAGCCGTTGCGTGATTATCGTCAGGCTGTCGCGGGGCAGATGGTGCTGCTCACTCATCAAGTGTCCTTGGCCAAACTCATTGACGATCCCCATACCGCCGCTGGCCTTCGGAGCCGGTTGGAGCTGGTTCAACAATTACGTGTCTTTGCCGCCGGTCGGCTAGCATTGCCGGTGGGCCGGAATTATCGGCACTATGTCGATCTTCATCGCTCCTGTGGGGTCTGGAATGTGGAGGCCACCCCGCCTCTTTCCCTCGCTCCAAAGACCTGGATGTATCCGGTCGTCGGCCGGTTGGATTATCGCGGCCATTTTGCGGAGGGGGATGCCCGGGCCTGCGCCGAAACCCTGCCGGCCCCGGGTTGGGATGTTTTCGTGGGCGGTGTGCAAGCCTATTCCACGCCGGGATGGTTCAGTGATCCCGTATTAAACGCCTTTCTTAACAATGATGAGGCCCGGTTGGCCGAGATCCTCTTTCATGAGCTGGGCCATCAGCAGGTGTTTGCCAGTGGGGACAGGGATTTCAACGAGGCTTTCGCCACCATCGTTGACTAGGAGGGCGTCAAGCTCCGGCTACGGGACCGAGGCGATGCCGGTCTTCGCGCGGATTATGAGACGCTACTGCGTCGTGATGGGGAGTTTGTCCGGCTCATTCTGCAAGCCAGGGGCGGCTGGAAAAATCTACGGCGACATGCGAGACCGAGACCGCAAATTGAGGGCTGCCAAGCAGGAGCTCCAGGTTGATCCCGGGCTTTCCACCTCTAAAAAGAGGGTTTTCAGCCAACTCAAAGCGGCTTACGCCGATCTCAAGCTGACCTGGGGCGGGGCGGCCGGTTACGATGCTTGGTTCGCGGTGGATCTCAACAATGCCAAACTGAATGCGGTGGCCAACTACCACGACTTGTTGCCGGCGTTCGAGCAGTTGCTTGCGTTCAACAAGGGGGGGGTGGAAAAAGTTTTACGCGGCCGCGGGGCACTTGGCCAAATCACCCAGAGAACAACCCCGGCAATGCCTGCGTGAGTTGACCGCATTGGGAAGAGGCTACCGATAAAGCGAAAACCCCGCCCGGAACACATCCGATTTTTGACGGTAATCGAGCAGGCTTTCTCCGTAGCCGGTGAAATATTGGGCGCAGAGATACACCGAAAAACTTTTGGCCGGCGGTGCCATGAGCGGATAGGAGATGTCCGCCAGCACGCCGGCGTGCTGTCCTTTTTTGCCAGTGCGAAGGAGTGCCGAGCCTTGCAGTCCGCGCTTCCAACCCATCACTGTCCGCAGTTCCACATAACCGCGGTAATCCGCGATGTCAGGATTGTCACTCAGGTCGCCAAGGTAGGCTGAGACACGCGGTTTGAGGGTGAGCTGCCAACCGTTGTTCGACCCGAAGCTGAGTGCGGGTCGCAAGTAGGCGATGTTCAGGCTGCGCGAATCGCCCCCGGCTTTGCCGTTGGACTCATGCTGACAGCCCCCTTGCAGGTCGAGTTGCCAGAGGTCTGTCGCCTCGCCACCCAATGCACGTTCCCAAGAATAGAGCAATTCAGGCTTGTAACTGGTGTCGTGGAAAGGAGCGGACGGCGCATTCCAATCCCAGAGCGAGGTTTGGGTGTAGGCCACCTGCAGACCGGTCAGCCAGCAGGCCTTCTCGGCGGGCCACCCGCGTTCGTTGAAAAGCTGATACTTGAAACTGATTTGAAACCGGGCGTTGGGAGATTTCGTGCCGGCGATGAAATAGAGCGGTTCGTAGCCGGAAATATGTTCCTTGAAAAAATCCCCAGGCTCCCAAAGATTCGTCCGGTTACTCAATCGGGCACCGCTCAGAAAAACCAAAGGCCAGCGCGTGACGGAAGCAGGCAGCGCAGAAGGTCGGCTTTGAACGCTGAACGCCAATCGTGTGCTCGGAAAACCCTGCAGTTCCACGCTGGTCACACCGGACCAGGTTGATGGAACGGAGAAAGTATATAAGCGCCGGATAAAGGCACCGGGATCAATCCTTGTCGCGCCTGAGCCCTCAATGCCGGGCAGGGCGGTCAACTCCGGTGCCGTGTCTGTTGCCACGGGGCGGCACACTACTTTTTCGGGAAATGAGAACGCCGCCGGCTTCAGGCCGGGGTTGAGCGCGTTGATCCAAAAAGCAGCCCGCCCGCCCGCCATGACCGGTTCCCCCGTCGCGGAAAGCGTGACGATCACCTCCTGGGTGCCAAGGGCAAGATTCGTGAATCCAAGCGCGAAAAGAAATGCCAGGAAAACCCCGGTGGAATCCAGCGTTGAAAACCTTCCCATCCCCCAAACTATCCAAGGGCTGCGGTATCAGGCAAGTGCGGAAATATCTTTTGGATTCGGGAATTGAACGCGGGTGTGGACCCCGGTTCATCGGAAGAGAAGCGCGCGGTTCTCCGGGGGGCGGCTTATTTTTTTGCCGGTGTGTTGGTCCCCGAAGCCTGCGGGCGATAGAGACCCGCCTTGATGAAAGGGATCATCTGGTCGCCGTAGCCCTCGACCTCCAGTTTATCCACGGGAATAAATCGGAGTGAGGCGGAGTTGATGCAGTAGCGCAGATGCGTCGGGCCGGGGCCGTCGTCGAACACGTGGCCCAAGTGGGAGTCGGCCGTCTGCGACCGGACCTCGGTGCGTGTCATGCCCAGAGAGACATCGGATTTTTCGACGACTTCTTTGGCAACGAGGGCTTTGGAAAAGCTGGGCCAGCCGCAGCCGGAATCAAATTTGTCCAGCGAACTGAACAGCGGTTTGCCGGACACGACATCCACATAAATCCCCGGCGCATGGTTGTCCCAGAATTCGTTGCGAAAGGGCGGTTCGGTGGCCGCTTTTTGCGTCACATTGAACTGCATCGGGTTGAGGCGCTTCTTGAGCTCCTCGGTTGAAGGCTTTTGGAATGGGTTCATGGCTGTGGAAATATTTGTTCCGGCCGCGACCGGGGCGGCTGTCTGGGGCGGCGGACTGGCATGAAGCAGAATCACCACCGCCACTGCTGTCAAGGCCGCAAACGGATATAGAATGAATCGTTTCATCTCAGACTGGAGTTGAGTCTAGCACAAAAGCCGTGGCGGTGTCCAAGCTCCTTCTGGAAAGGTTTAGTGGATTTTTAACGCTTTCAAGTCCCGGGGCGGACTGTGCTGCGGCTGCGCATTTGTTTTGGTGTTTGGCGGGCTGGCAACCGGACTGGGCTTGCGGTCAGGATATTCTTCCTTCATTTGCGTCAAGCCATCCCCGGTGCCATGTTAAAATGTTCGAAAAACCAAAGGATTATTTATGAAATTAATCAAACATGCCAAAGAAAAATCCGGACCGCCCGCCCCGCTTGCGCGAGGGGGAGCGCCGCTCTGGCCGATACGGCGGTTGCAGACTGAAATTGATCGTTTGTTCGAGGAGCCTTTCGGGGCTTGGCTGGCTCCTGATGTTTCTTCCTTCGAGGGTTGGATGCCGGTGGTGGATGTTTACGAAGACAAGAATAACGTCTATCTGAAAGCGGAAATCCCCGGCATGAAGAAGGAGGAGTTCGAGGTTTATATGTCGGGAGAGAACCTCAATCTGGCCGGAGAACGAAAAGTGGAAACCGAGGAGAAAACCACTGAATCTTATCGTTCCGAGCGTTATTTTGGCCGGTTTCATCGCAGCATTCCGCTGCCTGTCCCGGTGGATGCCGGCAAGATCGACGCCCACTACCGGGATGGCGTCCTGACTATCACCTGCCCGAAAACAGCGGAAGCCCTGAGGAAACAGGTGGAAGTCAAAATTGATTGATTCAGCGCCACCCGGCCCTTCCCGGCCGGGTGGCGCCTTTCGGTGTCGGTGATCTTTGGTTGCCGATTTTCAATCCCATTCAAAACTCAATCCCACTGTTTTATGAAAATCAATTTATTTGCAGAAAACCAAGGCGGCGGTCAGGACGCCCCGAACTCCGGCTCGACAGCGTCCTCAGGAAAAGGCTCTGAAGTTCTTCCTGCCTTCAAGTTGCGCCGTATCCTCGTGCCCGTTGATTTCACGGAATGTTCCAAGGAAGCCCTGCTCTATGCGCTACCCTTTGCCCGGCAATTCAACGCTGAGTTGACCCTGCTTCATGTGGTCGGCATGTCCTATCTCCCCCCCTCCGAGATGGGGGGCATTACGGATGTGGACACGATGGATGTGGCGGACGAACGACTGCGACAGATGCGCGCGGACATCCCGGAGGATGTCCGGTGTCAGACGCACCTCTGCCGCGGGGTTGCCGGTCCTGAAATCCTCACGACCGCCAAGGAATTGGCGATAGACCTGATCATTCTCTCGACGCATGGGCGAAAGGGTTTGGAGCGCATGTTGCTCGGCAGCACTGCCGAACAGATCGTGCGCCATGCGGCATGTCCGATCCTAGTTGTCCGGCCTAATGAGCATGAGTTCGTGGATGCCGGGCAGAACGAGCAAACCGAGCCGTTTCAAGAGGGGCATCGCCCCGAGTTCCAGATGGAAACGGAGATGATTCTGGGGCGTTGAAGGGAAATGATTCAAGGGCAACCGGGCTTGGAATCAAGCCACGCAGATCCGCACGCTCCGGTTGCCCCATCGACCCGGGAGGGGATCGAAATGGCCGGGGATTCTGTAGCGGCAACGGTTGCAGCTGTTTTCACTGAGATTCCATTCCACCACATCGTGCCAAACCCGGCCGATCAACCGTTGCCCGCATTGAGGGCACCAGGTGCTGTTCTCAGTAAGATCCCGTGTGTTGCCGGTGTAGACATAGCGGATCCCTTTGGAGCGGGCTATGTCGCAGGCCCGGCTCAGCGTCATGAAGGAGGTGCAGGGCTTGTCGAGCATCTTGTAATCGGGGTGAAACGCCGTGAAGTGCCACGGCACATCCGGGCCGAGCTGGGACGCAAACCAGTCCGAGGCGTTTTCCAATTCTCCATCACTGTCGTTCTCCCCGGGAATTAGAAGGGTCGTCACCTCGAGCCAAACGTTTGTGTTGTGGTGCAGATGACGCAGGGTTGCCAACACTGGGGCAAGTTGGCCGGCGCAGTTGCGCCGATAGAAGTCTTCGGTGAATCCCTTCAAATCCACGTTGGCCGCATCCATGTGGCCGTAGAATTCCACACGGCATTCGTCCGTCATATAGCCCGCCGTCACCGCCACCGCCGCCAATCCGACCCTGTGACAGGCATCAGCCACATTCATGGCATACTCCGCAAAGACCACCGGATCGTTGTAGGTGAAGGCGACTGAGCGGCATCCCAAGCGGACCGCGGCGGCGGCGATCCTCTCGGGCGGAGTCTGATCCCCCAACCCATTCATGCTGCCGGCTTTGGTGATGTCCCAGTTCTGGCAGAACCGGCAACCCAGATTGCAACCCGCTGTGCCGAATGAAAGCGCGCAACTGCCGGGATAAAAATGGAAGAGGGGTTTCTTCTCAATAGGATCCAGACAAAATCCGCTGCTCCGACCGTAAGCGGTCAGCACCATGGAACCGTCAATATTTTGGCGTGCAAAACAGAAGCCGCGCTGTCCCGCCCGGAGCCGGCATAAACGCGGGCAAACCCTGCACTCAATCCGCTCCTCTGGCAGGGCCTGCCACCACTTGGCTGGATGATTAAAGATTTCCATGGGCACTCTCACTTCCTTCGTCATCCTCCTTAAAATTATCCACCTCAAAACGTTGCAGCTTCACGGCTTCGTCCCAACATATTCCACCTTTGTGGCGGACCGCATTCAATTGCTCCTCTGGATCCTTAATCTCGGGGATGCCCGGAAGCAAAAGCCCGCGACGCCCATCCTCCGTGGATATCACCACTCCGTAACGGGCTGGATCCAGTTCCGCGCTGGAGAGAACCAGCTCCAGCGGATGGAGTACGCTGACTTCAAAACGGAGGTTGGCCAGTTCGGTCTTGTCGACTGGTTGGAATCGTGTGTCTTGGAATGCGGCCAGGCGGGCGCTGCGCCAGATTTCTTCGGCAAGATTACCGCAAACCGGACTCAGCGTTCCCGCGCACCCCCGCAGGGATCCATCCAGTGAGCGCAAGGTCACAAAAACCGGTTGTGCTTTGCGGAAATAGCCTCCCCACGCAGATTTGGGCGATTCCAAGCGCCCTTGCAATGCCGCAGTGACCGACTGTCGCGCCAGAGCCGGCATGGAGTGGGCCGTGCTTTGCTTCCGAGGATTGCATTTGCCTGGGATGCCTGATCCGGCCGTGAAAAGAATTGCCACCCCATACCCCACGCCGTAGGGACACTCGTAGCTGAGTAATTCATGTCCATTGCTCTGCCATTCGGACGCCGCTGCCGCGATCCATGCGGAATCCACTGCATCCTCCGCCGCCAGTTCCCGCTGCGCTGGATCCAGACGGGCCAGATTGCGGTAATCGCCCTTGCGGACAAGCTGCAGAAGTCTTTTGTCAAACTGTCGGGCTTGGGGATGGAAACCACAGGGGGCGTTGATCGTCAGCCGGTGGCTCAGGTCACCACTGGCGACGACTCCAACGCGGCGCCGGAGTTTTTTTGCGGCGGCGGCAATGGTTTGTCCCATCCCAGTCAGATCCCCGCGCTGGGGGTCGTTTAAACTCACCACAACCGTTGGATTCCTCCATCCCGCCTCAGTCAGGAACCAAAGTGGCACCAAGGCGCCGTGATCCAAAGCCTGATCTGGGATACGCCAGGTAAGCAGCCCGTGACTCGTGGCTTCGGAGGTGATGGCCTCGATCAGCGCAGTGTCGCTTGGCAGGTCTATCCTTAATTGCGGGGCATCGAAATCGGTGAAGGAACCCAGCAACCGTTCCCCTTCCCAAATGCCAAAGGCTCTGGATTGCCGGGGTGAGTGGGGTGAAATCAAAACCACCGATTCTGGCCGGTTTCCAAGTAATCGCGCCGATACTTCCTGCATTGCCAAGCAACTGGATTTTACCGCCGCACATCGTTCCGCTCCAACTGCCGGCACCAGAACCGGGGCATGGGGCATCAGCATGGCACACACCACCCCTCCCGACTCCGGGATATCGTTGGTCGTCATGCATGGATCAGTCGTGATCATGGCTGATTCTCCTTTGCGCGCAGGCCAGACTGAAGGATTCGGTGTGCGGCTCCTGCCTACCCGTTCAGGCGCGGGAACCCCGATTTGCGCTCATGCCGTCGACGCAACCGGGGCCGGGGCGTTCCGTCTCAACCGGTGAAGCCAAACCGATGGTGCTCCTCCTCGGTGGAGATTCCCAGAGACGCGCAAATGCTTCGTCCGGCCAGCACCCCGCCGGCCGTCCGGATCATTTTGTCAAAGTCGGACCGGGGCAGGTCGACTCCTTCATGCCTGATTTGCTTGATATGGTAGCCGTGCTCAAGTAGTTCGGTTAGAAACTCCTGACAAGCCACGGGATCATCGCCCGCATAGTGATGTGTTTGGGCTTGGGTCCGGAACCGGGGCACATATTCAATGGTGTATTTTGATAACATAGAGGCCTCCGTTTTCTCTTGGTTGATGGATTTATCTCGTTTTCAAGTCTTCATGGGGAAGTCCAGATCACCCGGACAAAGCAGCTTTCTTTCTCATAATTCAGGTCGAGCTCGCCCTTGTAAGCCCGATGCAACGCCTCACCGATCCGTTTCGGCAGGTGAATGTCCGTGGTGCTGATGACCAGATGGTCCACTCGTTCCTCAATGCGCAGGATGCGATGCAGGGGATGCAGGGCTCGCTCGGCCTGCTCCTGATTGCGGGCCAAGTTGAGGATTTCCTTTTTGTGTGTGGCTACGAATTCTCCTTTGAGTGAAACCAAGCCGGCGGGGTAATCATCCCGGATTCGCTGGCACGCTTGGCACATCTCCTCATGCGCATTGGCAGGCCGGCTCTTGATCCATTGCCACCGACCACCTTGGAATACGGCCTTGCACTTTGGGCACATGCTCGGTTCACGCGGCTTGCCACGGGATTGATAAGGGTCATGCACCCGCTCCTGCATGAGACGGTCCTTCCGGTGTTCAGTGAAGTAGGTTGTCATAGATCCTCCATTTCAGACGTTGCCGGTCCACCTTCGCGCACCGCCCTGTTTGACTTCAAGCCGGTCCTTGGTGGAATGGCATTGCCCTGATTTCATGGGTCTAACTTAGCCCCAAAACTGAATTTGTCAGCCGCCTTGGCCCGATATCTGACTTTCGCGTCTGAACAAAGCAAAAGCCCTTGTCTCACAGCGGAAGCCGCGGGTCCTCTGGAATACTCCACCCCCGCGCCGGCTGTCTTGAAACCGGGGCGGCAGAACACGGAAATCCCCAGAACAGC
>Ga0209829_10001558_pt1 | contig 18353 bp, 13 predicted proteins | sample C_140205_EF_Meta_FD_187311 | JGI IMG/M metagenome (GOLD analysis project Ga0209829, IMG submission 187311) | Freshwater microbial communities from Lake Croche, Canada to study carbon cycling - C_140205_EF_MetaG (SPAdes) (version 2) | ecosystem: Environmental > Aquatic > Freshwater > Lake...
AATAAAATGTTTATAAGCATTAGTTTCATAAAACGGTTGTGGATAATGAATTGCACAATTTATATTATTTTCTTCAAGATATTTTTTTAATTTATCTCTTTCTTCAACTATAAGTATAAATAAATGAATATTAGATTTACAATTTTCAATCGGTTTTAATATTCGTAGTTTATTATTTTGTACAATATTTTTATAATATATATCTGCTAATCTATTTCTATGATTGTTCCAATCATCTAAATATTTTAATTTTATATTTAATATACCTCCTTGAATATTATGTATTCTTTCATTTGCTCCTATAATTTCCCATTTATATTTTTCTATAGATCCATAATTTCTATATAATCTGCAATAATTACTATATTTTTCATTATTTGTTAATATTGCACCACCTTCACCAAATGACCCAAGATTTTTACTTGGATAGAATGAAAAACAACCCAAGTCACCAAATGATCCTAATTTTTTATTTTTATACATTGACCCATGAGCTTGAGCACTATCTTCAATTAATTTAAAATTATATTTATTTTTAAGTTTTAATAATTTTTCCATATTTACACAATTGCCGTATAAATGAACAATTAAAACTATCAAATCAAAATTAGAATTATTATTTGTGATTAAATATTTTTCTAATTTATCTAAATCCATAAGCAAATTATCATCAATATCTATTAATTCATATGGTATTTTAAGTTCTTCACATACTAATGGAACTGCCACATATGTATTAGTTTGTGTTATTATTTTGGTATTTTGAAGTTCTAGAGATTTAATTGCAATCTTTAAGGCTGAACATCCATTACTTACTGCAATACAATATTTAGAATCATTATAAATACTAAAATTTTCTTCAAATTCTATAACATCTTTACCCATAGTAAATTCATTTTTATCAATTATATTTTCTATTTTATTTAATATTTCTTTTTTTAAATTTTTAGTTTGTTCTTTTAAAGAAAAATTAACTATAATATTATTATTTTTATTTTTAATTTCAATTTCATTTAAAAAATCATCATAATTTCTAATGTATTCATCTTCATCATATTTATATGAACAAATTACTAAAATTATACAATCTTTACTGAAATCTTTCATTTTAATCCAATGAAATAAAGGTATATGTACTCCAATATATGATTTATCTAGTAAAAATTCATATTCTTTTTCACCATTATCAAGTATTAATGTAAAATGTCCTTGTATAGAAACAAGAATTTGTTCACATTTTTTATGAGCATGATATCCTCTTTCTAAATTATCTAATTCTTTTATATAAAAAATTCGTTTAATATCAAATGGTAAATCAAATTCTGAATCTATTGCAATTAAACTACCTCGCAAATCAGTTTTATTTTTAAAAGTTAATATTTTTGGTTTATTATCCATATATAAATCATATATAAATAAAGAATATAATAAAAATTTTTTGGTAATATATAGTCAATTTACATTATTAATAATTTTTACTTAACAATCTTCTTCTATTAAATTTATAAGAATAAATTAATAATAATTTAAATATATTAAACTATTATTAATTATAAATTATAATGTCAAAAATTTTATGTTGTATTCCAGCTAGATATAAATCTTCTCGTTTGCCTGGTAAACCATTATTAAAATTTAATAATAAAACTATTATTAATCTTGTTTATGAAAAAGCAAAACAAACAAAAGTTGATGAAATTATAATTTTAACCGATGATCAAAGGATATATAATGAAGTTTTATCTTTTGGTGGCAATTGTGTAATTATTGATGAAGATTGTTTAAATGGCACGGAACGTATTATTAGTTATTTAAAAAGTATTAATCATGATAAATATGATATTATAGTTAATATTCAAGGAGACGAACCCTTTATTAAACCAAATGTTATAAATCAAACAATTGATAATTTTATTGAAAAAAAACCAGCATGTTCTACTATTTGCTTCAAAACAAATAATCAAGATGAAATTTTATCAAAATCTAGAGGTAAAGTAGTTGTAGATAATTTTAATAATATTATATATTGCTCAAGAAATATAATACCTAGTAATAAAAAAGAAAATATAATTTCACATCATGAATATAATATACATGTTGGTATTTTTGTTTATGATAAAAATTATTTACTAGAACATTTTTGTAAAGAAAATACAAAAAATCAATTATTAGAAGATATTGAATGGTTGAAAATAATTGAACAAGGTTTTAAAATTAATACAATATTTTCAGAAGAAATGGAACGAGGAGTTGATACAATAGAAGATTTTGAGTATTTGAAAAAAAAATATGAATCTTAAATTCTAATTATACCAATAATTTTTGTTTTTTCTATTATTGGTATATAATTACAATAATTATAATTTATTTCAAATATATATTTTTCTAAATCTTCAATATAATAATATTTTTTATTAATATTACTAATATTAATATATTTATAATCCATATTAATTAATAATCTTCTAATATCGCCATCTGTTAATATACCTAATAAATTATCTTCAGTATCAGTAAAAAAACAACAACCAATTTTATATTTAGTCATCTCTAATAATATTTTATTTATTTCAATATTTTTATTTATATCATTCATAATTATTTTTGGAAATTCTTTTACAAAAATATCTTTTACTTTTAATAATTTTTTACCTATATTACCTGATAAATGATTTTCTTTATATTTATCAATAGAAATATTGTTTTTTAACGATGATACTAAAATATTACAAAAAGTTAATTGACTCATACAACTATTTGTTGGTATTTTATTTATTACACCACTAATTTCATTTTTAAATGGTGTAATTATAATAACATCACATAGTTCTTTAAATTTAGATTGTTCGTTACAACATATTCCTACTGTTTTTATACCAATATTTTTTAATATTGGAATTATATTAATGATTTCTATTGTATTACCACTATTACTGAACATTAAAATTATATCTTTATTTGTTAATGTTCCTATATCGCCGTGTGTTGAATTTAATATATCTAAATAAAATGATGGAAATGAAATACATTTTAAAAGGTCACAACAATGTTTAGCAATATTACCTGATTTACCAACTCCACAAAAATAAATATTTCCTTCAATATTTTTAATTATTTCACATAAATTATTTATTTTTTCTGAATTAAAATTCTCTATTTGATAATTAAATTCTTTTTTTATTTCATCAATTATTGTTATTGGATTTTGATTATTAATTATTTTATCAACAAATTCTCTTACACATCCTTCGCCTCCTTTATTTTGACATATGTAATTTACAATTTGTTTACATTCATTCACTGCATCATTTGGACATGCAGAAAATTTTACTAATTTTAAAATTTCAATATCATTTACATCATCCCCAATATATGCTAAATTATCATAATTTATATTCAATTCTTTCATCCAACTATTTAATATATTTATTTTTTTTTCACATCCAATATATGTAAAGTCAAAGTTTAAATGCGTTATCATTGCTTTATTAACATCTAATTCATTTAAAAAAATATTTTTATCTGTTGAATAAGAACTTATTAATCCTGTTTTTATTTCATTATCTTTTAAAAGTTTCATCCCCATGCCATCTTTAACATTATAATATTTCTTTATTTTGGATTTTTCATCAAAATAACATTTACCATCAGTAAATACTCCATCAAAATCAAAAATTACAAATTTTATATTCATATAATTTAATATTGTATAATATATTTTTTATGCATATCAAATTCAAAATTTATATTTTTTTTTGAGAATTTTGAATTTCTAGAATCCAGCAACTTGTCCCATCTTCATAATCTGACTGATATCCAGCATCACTTTGAACGCGTTTGTTCCGTAAAATCCTTCTTGACGACAACATATTGTTTTATTTTTTACGATGTTCCGGTAATCTGAGGGGGCGCATTATTTTTATCGGTAATATCTTTACCAACTTTTTTATTTACATCGTTTACTTTTTGCTTTAAAACTGCGGTTATTGTATCCATGGTCGTTTTTATATTGGAAGCATTGTCATTTACATTTTTTGACAATGAATCGACACTGGGCTGAAGCGCTGCAACTTTTCCAGATAGTAAACTTGTTCTTAACTGGTCTGCATCGACTGTTTCTTTCAAAGACATTGGCTCGACATCGACATATGTAGTGCTTGTTGTAATGTAATTAAAAATAATGGCAGTGAAAAATATAATATATGTAAATATGATAATGTTTGAAAAATTGAAAGCAAATTTCATTTCTATTTTCTCTATTTTCTGTTTATATTAAATTATTTGTTTAATATAAAAATAAATATATTTACAAAAATTAAATGAATTGTGAAACTATGGAACTATGGAATTATGAAGGTTATGTTTTATTTTGATTCGCAATGATTGCTTGTATTGCTTGTTGATTTTTTGCATTATCAGATGTATTTTTTGTGACAATTGGCAAAAGTCCTAAAACACTAGACTGCATTGAGTCAACTGTTTTTCCAAGTGCATCTAGTTTTGCACTATATGTTCCCACGGTTACGCCAATGTCTGAAGGCGACGACGGCGTAGGCGAAGGTGAATCAAGTCCTTCTAAAATGTTTCCGCCTGTATAAAAATGCGTAATTATAATTACAAACAAAAACAGTATAAACGAATAGATGATTAAATTATTCAACATTGGTAAATGGAAAATAGAAACGTGTTGATATTATATGATATAAAATTATATAATATAATAATATAATTATTATTAATGAATTAGGGAGGGGTCAGAGGGGAACCATTGGTTCCCCTTATCATTGGTTCCCCTCCCCTTATGGCGCATTGGGACATTTCATTTCTAGGGGAGAATATTCTGGTGTAAGTTGCAGTGTCAAAGGTGTCAAGGGGGGAGATGAAAATATTTTTTTAGGTACAATGGGAGTTTCGATAGTTTCTGAAGTTTCAAGAGTTTCAGTTGACTCTTTCTGGTTCAAAAAATAGATTTGAGATGGCACTGACAAGTTATTTACAAATTGAACTACATGCGACAGCGTAACGCGTTTTCCTTCAGGTTTCAACACGTGCAAGTAATCATTATGTAGTTTGTACATGTTGTTTCGATACTTGATGGGGAAATCTTTTAGACTCATCTTTTTGTAAATATAACAATCTAAATAATTTTTATGCAAACTGGAAGTGTAGTTGTACAAGTTGGATTGAAATTCGAAAAAAATGAGCTCATCTTCAGGGCATCTTTCGAAATGTTTTCTTACGTGACCCAGCTGTTTAAGATGCAAATACACAAACTCACTTCTTGCGCGGACGCCGCCCTTTGTATTCTTCACCATTTCATAATTTGGGTTGCGCAATTTGAAACGTTCGCCTGTGAAAGTTCGAAACATGACTCCGGGATAATAGTACAATGAATCCGGCGATGCGAATGTTTTTACAATTCTATCAAAGTCGCCTTGACCCTTCTTCATTCCGAGTCGGGCAGGGTGTGACACTTTTGAAAAACTGCTCCACCTTATAACTGACCGTTCCATTTCATATGCGGTTGCGGCACTCAAATCATCACCATTTTTAACCAAGTAAATGGCAACAATGTAAAGGGCTGTGTTTTTTACAGGCGCCACAATTACATTATCTGGGTGTTGCATGACAAAACTATAACAGTATTCTTTCGGCAAATCATCGAAATTCAAACTTGCATTTTCACACGCCTCAAAAAACATGCTTCTGAAACATTTTCCTGCCGGTTTTTCGACAGGCGAAATTGTATTCTTCGTGGAAAAATCCCAGCTTTGAACATCATTTGCTGAGTTGTAAAATACGTTTACCATTGTTCCTTCAACAAACTCTTCGGCAAATTGAATGTTACCAATGTCAAGCACGACATCTTTCGTTTCACACATTGGCGGAGAAAATCCGACAACTTTGCAGTCTTCATTCAAAATAACTGACCGAAAATGTTTGACGCAACATTTGTCGGATTCACTTTTATTTTTACGCATCATTTTCTTGTCATAGTTAATTAAATAATATGATGTTTGAGATTTATTATTATTATTATTATTATTATTATTATTATCAACAGACACTTTTTTACATTTTATGCATTCGTCGCCATTATTGACAATGTCGGGCAAAGAATTCAATTCAAAACGATAGTGCGACGTCGATGGTTGCTCCTGATGCAATTCCTTCATGTATACGGATGAATTCGTATGGTTTAATCTATGAGTTAATACTTGTGTATTCTTTATATTCATTAAACAAAATATAAAACATTTAACAACTTTTACATTATTTTGTTTTGTTGTTCATTCATGTATTTTTCATGTAAATCCGTAAATTATTAATAGTGTAAAGATTATAGAATTTTCTCTAACTATTATACTATATATAAATATAAATTATATATTATTATATATTAAATATAGTATATTTTATTTCAACATGGAAATAGAAAAAGAAAAAAAAGATGCAGGTAATAATAAATTGTTTCTTGGAGATGAAATAAAAATAAATGCGCATGTTCCTGATTCCAAGTTGCAAAATAATGTATATGAAATCGTATATGTGGATTCCACTCTCTTGAAGTTGAATAATAAACAAACTCAACAAGTAATAAATGTCAAGATTATCAATGATAAAATGCAAAAAATTGAAGAAGAAGAAGTATCAGAAATTCAAATTATTAAAAGAAAGGCAAGTCACAAGTATGTAGAACAGTCTGATTTTAAGATTGATATGACGCTTTCAATAGAATTAACGCCGCCGCCTTCATCATCGGAAGAACAGTCGCCTCTTTTTATTTTGTGTAAAATTATAGATGTGGATAAAAATCAGGATATAATTGAAGTAAAGCTGTTGCTTGATGACTTGGGCACGGAAGTAAAAGACATTCCACAGGATTTTCAAGAGAGCATTTTCATAAATTTTGGTTGCAGCGGTTTACCTCCTTGGATAAAAAAGATTAAAGTAATTGAATTCAAACCTAAGCCGGCTGCGGCAACAACTAGTCAAGGTGAGGAGGATTACATGGGCGTCGGCGAACAAGAAGCAGAACAAGAACAAGATTCGGGAATCGATATTGATTTAGCCGACGCGCTGGATGAGGGAAATAAAATATTTGCAAGCATAATGTATGAGGTTCCGTCGTCTCAGAGAATTGTGTCTGAGACAAAACAGTACGATGATTTATTAGAAAATATTATTTCGTCGGTTCCAAAAAGCAGGCGGACTGATGCAGCGTTGAATGGGATTCATCGAGGAATTGAGCGTTTTTTTCAGCTTCGGAAAGAGTATTCACTGTTTGATAAAAATGGTGTTCCAAAAATGCCAAGACCCTTGAATGAACATGATAAACCTTCTGTAACTCACATTCAAAATTTAGACACGAAACTGCAGTGGGTTTTGCCTGTCGTAGAAAATATTAAAAAGTTGTACGTAACCGGCGATGATGCGACCGGAGTCAACACGGTAAATGGAATATATGATTTTGAAGAGCAAATTTTAGAACAGAAGAATCTGTATCCGGATAAAAATGTGCCTTATAACCACATGATAATGGAAGATATGAATTCATATTTGATGCCGTTTGAGAATCCGAAACAAAATCCAGATAACAAGTACGTTATGCAAAATAAACCGGTCTCAACAACCATCCTCACGCTTTCAACAAACAATGACACAATTGTTTCATCGAAGAGGTCGTCAGGTTCGACAGTTCAGACATACATTGACCGCGCGTATAACTTGGGGTTGACGAAATTAGAATTCGAAGATGTAAAATCAAATAATGTAAAACGGGTTAATTTGACTCCGAATGACCCCGCATTTGTAACATCATTTATTACTCTTAATAAGAAAGCAGTTGCTTTGACTCAGATGGGACTGCCGGACACGCTGTTATCAGACAGGGTTTCAATGGATTCGTTGTATTTGAAAACTTGGTCAAGTATAATTTCTGACATTAAATTCAGAGACGATGTTGTAACCGAAGTTATAAATGTAGACAAGGTTGAAAAGGAAGGAGGGGGGGGAGAGGAAGAACAAGAAAAGCGTTTGGAAAAATACAAGGGCGGTATTGTATTTTCAGATGTGGTTGCATTCGCTCCGAATGAGTCGATATCAAAATCCACACATAAAATAGGTCAGTTTATTAATTCATTTGTTCCGACCAATCAAGATGCATTTTCAGCATTAGAATCTCGACTCGGTCGGTGTTTATCCATGTACGAAGTTGTATATGCACTCCAGCCATTTTTAATATACAATAAAGATGTAACTGAACACCAGTATAATACAATGCGTGCATTTATTAATAAAAATATTTCTGAATATATGAAGAGGTTGTCTGCGTCATCATCAAAATTTAAAAAGCTTGTTAATAAAAATGCAATTACGAAACTAGAGTCGTTGGAATTATTTTATCAACCATTCAACGAAGATGAAGGCAAGCGGGTTCCAGTTTCAAAAGAATTACATAAGAAAATAGTTTTGGCGAATGATGAAACAACGTCTCTCGATGATATTTTTAAACTTTATAAATTAACTGATGATAAACATGGTAGCAATGGTAATGGTAGTGGATTTTTATCGTCTTCAGAAATTTTGAAAATATTTCTTGATGTTGATTATGCGCGGTTGTTTATGGACGTCATGGCGGTTGAGAATTCCGATTTGACATCTTCGGAAATGGATTCCATATTGAAAAGGGAGCAGAAGGATTTGAAGGAAAAAATGATGAAAGAGTCGTCAGGTTCAGATTCAAAGTCTTGTAAAAAGCGCGAGATTAATTTGAGCAGAGTGTATTTATCGTTGGGTGAATTAGAATTAGATAATGGGAAACTGGAAGACATTTTGTTTGATTCAAAATATGATTCGACAGGTAAGCGCATTGTAAAGGATGGTGATTATGCGGCGTTGAAAATTGTTGACCAAGATGATGATTCTACGCGGTACGATTATTATGTTAGAAGAAACAATGAGTGGACCATTGACAAAGACCCCGAGCTTCAAAATGTGCATGTTGACGACCCGTCATATATTTGTAATATTCCGTCGGAAACAAAACCCAAACCGCTGTGTTTTTCAATAAATCAAAAGTGTCTAGATAAATCAATGTCAGAGTCGTCATTGCTGGATGATTTAACAAGTAAAATCATAAATGAGTTTGATTCGATAAGCGAAGTGAAAAAGAAGAATATAGATGATATGTTTTTACGAGATTTCAAAAATATAAAACTTCTTTTGAAATTGAAGGTGTTTGAAATATTGAAATACAATCAGAAGAAATATCTACTGGGTCAGGAACATAAGAAAAAAGTTACAACGGTTGTTAGGTCTCCGTACCAGGAAATTGTCGATTGCATTTTGGGCATGGATGATATTGGTAAAAAATATCAATGTATTTTGGATTTAGTAAACAGCGAACTATTTGTTAGAGATTCGCTTCCCGATGAAGATGCTCGATGGTATTATTGCAAATCGTGCGGCGTTCCGGGTGTTCGTTTATTGCCCACATTTTTTTATGAGCTTGCCCAGAATTATAATCCGCAAGACCCCAAATCTTCAAAGTATATAACAACGCTTTCCCGAATTGAAAGAACAAACGGGAAACGCGAAGGTGACCAAATTGTTGACAAGTACAGCGGGTACTCGATTTCAAAAATCGCGCTAGTTTCAGAAGGGTGGATGTTTGAAGAAGAGGGCGAGGAGGCGGGCGTACAATTAATTCGAAATGAAGAAGAGAATGCATCAGACCTTGCACTAGTCAACTCGGGTGAAATTATCGACGTAAATATAAAATCCGAACATGTTCAAGAAAAAGGCAAAGGCGAAGGTGAAGACGGAGAGGAAGAAGGTGAAGAGGAAGAAGGCGAAAGCGAAGGTGAAGAGGAAGAAGGCGAAAGCGAAGGCGAAGAGGAAGAAGAGGAAGGTGGTCAAGGTGAAAACGAAACAGTGATGAGTTTAAATACTATTATTAGTCATTACGAGACTTCATTGTCTGTAATTTTTAAAAATAAAGATAAACGATTTATTGTGGAAACAATTCAGTTACTTCTTCCTAAAAAAAAAACAAAAGAGCAATATGAATTAGATAAAAAAACGACAGTCGAATACGAAGCGTATGAAAAAACATATAATCAGTATTTAATTTTTTATTCCATGGCGTTGATTATAATTGTGATACAGTCATCTATTCCACAAATAAAAAGTAAAATAACATTTCCAAACTGTGTAAAATCATTCGGCGGCTATCCGCTCTCTTTAGACGAAGGCGATTTATCGTTTGTTATTTATATGGCATGCATCACTCAAAAAGTAAAGAGCGACTATGCTCCTTGGAATTCCATCAAAAAGATTAACCAGGAAAAAATGAGAGACACATTATTTAATCTTGTAAAAACGAAAATAGTTAATCAACCGCAAATTCAGTCTCGTTTTGATAAGAAGCGTGAATTTGACGCATTAAAAGAACAACGGGCGCAAAAATCTTCGCATTCAAAGTCTGGTGGCATTAAAGCCAGTGTCGCATCATCGCATTTTCGTCCGCTATTAGTTGACCCTTCCGCATTTATTACATCGACGCCGTTGCCTGTAACCAAAACATATTGCGATGACTTGAAACGAAATTTAAAAAATGGAAGTAGTTTGCAAACGGAAAAGATACTAGTGTTGCAGTCAAAAGTAATACATTTTTCATTTATTGTTCAAAAACTTATTCAAGAGGTAATTTCGTCTCAAACAAAAGATAAAACAAAACTTTTATCCAAAAATTATATTCAGAATGCGTGTTGCAACGAACGTGAAGGTGGTGTGACAACATTGGATTATATGATAAGTCATGTTCCCAATATAAAAAATTATTGTGACATGGTAGACTGCACAAGTGCAATTCTGCTTGACATTTATAGTCTTAGCGAAGCTTCAATTATGCTGGACCCGAGGGACACGCGAAATAATATTCCCGACCTTTCGACAAATTTTGATGAATTCACAATATATAATGCATTCATGACATATTGCAACTATGGAAATGCAAAAGGAGGCGACGGTGGAGGCGCTAGCACAACTTCGTTATCTAGCGACATTCATAAAATTTGCAAATTCAAAAACACACTTGGAGAGAATCGAGATATTTTCAATATTTTTAAAAATTCGCAAAAATCGGATATGAGTCACACTGATAAAATAAAGTTGATTGATAAAATCAAAAATGAATTCAACCTGGATTACACAACAAAGGATTTGCAGCATTTATTACAGATGGTAAATGGTCAAACGATGAAACCAATGAATGAATATCAAGCGGGTGTGGGAACATACAATGAGAATTTGAATCGCATTTTATTAAAGGCAATTGATGATTTGAAAATGAAACCAAAGGCAAAAGAGTCCAAGATGTCTGTGACAATGGTTTTCCCAGACGATTTTATAGTCGCATTGAAGAATTTTAATGAGAATCGCTCACAATCATCTTTGAGAGAGTTGCAAATAATAATTGAAAAGAATACAAAAACATTGACCGATAAAGCGGAAAAGTATTTTAATTTTAATACAAGTAAAAAGAGCGCCACATTTCGCAATGTAATATTTCGAACAGCTGAAGATATAGAAAAAGGCATTTTTAAAAATGGGGGTATAATGCTTTTCAATAAAACGGAAAATATGTTATTAAATGGTGAAAATAATTCATTGGAAGTATCGATTGAATTTGTGAGAAATGCAGTAAAAAATATTACACAGGTTTATCCGAATATTATACTCTCTCAAGTTTCCGAGATGGAATCTTTGCCACCGTATATTTCTGGGCAACTTTCTAAAGGTGATTCAGAATCTATAATTAAATTTTCAAATGAGAGAATCACAAATAAATTGGATAATTTTTATAAGATTGGAAATAAAAAATCAATAAATGCAATTTTAAAAAATGTGCAGACATCTACATTATTTTTGAATGAAATTGTTGAAAATACGCCTATTTTTAGTGATGCAAAGCACATTACTGTTTTATTGTACGAGTATTATTTTTTAGTTGCTCTTGATTCATATATATATTTTTCAGAGATTGCAAAACAAAAACAATTGTCACAGGGAAAGACAGGCAAAATGGTGGTTGATATTCAAAAAGAGATTTCCAGAATATTAGAAACTTATTTTTATTTAGTAATCGAAGATAAGAAACTCATCAACAAAGATATTGAAAACATTCGTGAAAATTACTTGCGTTCAATTGATGAAGAGAGAGATGACATTGTTCAGAATGTTGAAAAAATGTCTGAAGACCAAAAACAGATTTATTTGATTCATAAAAAATACAAGATGGGAACGCAATCCATTGGGAAAAATACGGGTTTGCGAATATACAATCCTGATTTTGAAACCGAAGAATTGGCGCGTATTCAGAAAATTAATGGTCGTAAAAAAGAAAGAGGGCTATCTGCTATGACAGACGACCCCGAGGCGCTGGCTCGCGAATATGCGGTGGAAGACGAGGGAGATGCGCCCGACGTTGATGGGGATGATGTCATGAATGAAACACAAGAAGATGATGGTCAAGAAGAATATGCAGCTTCTGCAGCCATGTATCCAGACAGTTATCAAGATGAGGGTGCTGAAGAAGAAGTGCGAGAAGAAGAAGAATAATTTAGAATATTTATTAATGAAAATAAATCAAGAATATTTAAATAATTTAATATTATCTATTGTATTTTTTTTATGTACCATGCAGGTGCTTCTCTCTTCTTGTTCCATGTCGCAATCTTTTGTTTTTCTTCCGACATGTAGTAGTTGCGGTATGCAACGACAGCATCTTCGTGTTTGTACTGGTCGGGCATTGCCTGCGCAAATGGCGTGAGTCGTTGTTCTGGGAAAACGTCGGCATCAGGAATGTGCTCTCGTAAATACTGTGCAACCAAGTAGGACTTGTGAAATTTTGTTTCGGGGTGGTTGTAGCGGAATCGCCATTCCTTGTGCATTTCATCCACAAGGTCGAGTGTCCAGATAAAGTTTTTGCGCGACATTCTGCACCAAATGGTGACGGGATGATTTTTGTGAGCCAGCTTGTAGAGCGGCGCATTGATTGTCTCGTCATCTGATGGAAGAAGAACGCGGCGCGCAGAACACAACATTTGAACGGCTTCAAGTATGATTTTGACAATGTGTTTATCCATCATGAACTTCGCAACTTCTTCGGGAAACAATGACAGAATAAACAGATTCATTACAAACAATTATTCTTCCTCGTCTGATTTTCGAAACGCTGAAAAATATAAATATAAGTATTTAAAAATCAATTTATATTTTTCATTATTTAGCGGGGTTTATTTTATGCATTTTTTTATTTAGATATATTAGCAATATATCCAACCTAAAATAATAATTAATTAATCAATCAATCAGTAAAAAATATTTAGAATGAATAAGATTTTTATCAGAAAAAATATAACCTCATTTTCGATATTATTATTCATTACATTATTTGGGTTAATGGTGTATATAAAGCCGACTTGCGTTTTTAATAAAGATGGAACAATGCGACAATTTGGAATAGGTTATAGAAATAAGACAGTCATACCTATTTGGTTAATAGTAATAATAATGGCATATTTATCATATTTATTTTTATTGTATTTGAATGCTTATACACAGATTTAAAACATCTTTAGGAATTTTACAAGAAAAATATTTATATAAATCATGAATAATAAAAAATTAAACAAAATTTATTTATTTTTTTCTAGTATAAGTATATAAAAATATAAAATAAAAATGGTAAAATCAAGATGCAGTCGCGGTTCAAGAAAATGTATTTCAGGTTGTGTTGGAAAGCAGGCTTATAGAAAAATTAAAAAATGCGCCAAGGGGTCTAAAAAATGCGCAGACCAGGCGTGTCACAATAAGACCGCAAAACGCGTTCGTCGTGTTGCTACCCCTGTTAAGAGCAGTTATTCGCTTCGTTCTCGAGGACCCAAGAAATAAATAAATTACAGTACTATATCATCATATACATTATATTATAGTAAACATAATATAATTTAGGAATTTAATTTAGGAATTTAATTTAGGAAAAAATAAATTATATAATACATAATATATAATATATATAAATGTCGCAAACACGTAAAAACTCTGCAGCCGTTTCGCAATCGTTTAATTAAACAAAATAACACAATGCAACTTAAGGCTGTTAGAAGGCAGAATATGGTACTTATGAAAGCTTTATCACGAAGCAAACCATCATCTTATAGTAAAACTATCAAGGCAAATGAGAAAATGCAACTGAGACAAATTCGTTCTCAAAATATGAGTTTAGCGCGTACATTGAAACATTCAGGAATGGGTGCGTCTATCGTAAAAAAACGTATGAAAATTCAACTTAATGCTGATAAGAGACAGAACAATGAACTTCTTAATGCGGTTAAAGCTAATCCTTCTTCATGGCGTAAAGCGGTTAAAAGGCGCATGAAAACGCAACTTAGAGCAGTTTCGGCGCAAAATAGGGCAGTTATGAGTTAAATCAAAAGTAACTTGATAAATTTGTAAATTACTCTTCATTTTATATATAAAAACGAAATGATGATTAATATTCTGGAACATGACGTTTAAATAAACAGCCGTGCGAACTAACCCCTTCAACATCGCGGATGACAGTTGCATCCTGAAATAAACAGTTTGCAACCCAAACCTTCATAATGCAAAAATTCTTTTTTGGCGATATTGTTATCCCATTAATGTGTGACAATATGTTAACATTATCTGACATTGTCTCTCCAACTAGTAAATATGACATTTGTTTCCAGGCACCCGGAACATCTTTATTGATAATTTTATATGAAAAACATCCACCGTTTCTGTTTCTCTCATCTTCCCATATCGGATTGATGCCTTTGCGCATCAAAAATAACATACAATTTATAATCAATTTGGGAGGCAGCATCTCAGTTATTGTTACTGCTTGTTCTAGTGTATTAAACTCATAAATTTTAGTATAACTCTTAATGCTCCAATCTGTATCGTGTGGAAGATGCGCCCAAAGTATCCACGTGTCTGACAAATTATGTGGTGATGCATGGTGGTGTGCTGAATTGGAATTGTCGGAGTTGATTACATTTGTTGAATTTATTCCGCCTTCTTCTTTTGTCGACGACGCCAGTGGGTGTTCTTCGAACGATGTCATATATAAATATAATAAATATAATCAGTCATTATGTTTATATTGATTTTTAAAAATATTTAATTGTGTTGTTGTTTACATTTTTATACATTTATAATTTCGTATTCATTCAAATTCACCAATAGTCCAGATGAATTACCAAATTTATATGTTGTAATTGCATTGGAAATGCACGTTAAAGTGTATTCACAGTCCGAAGTAAAAGTGACAACAGTATATTCCTTCATCATGTACCATGATAAAAATGTATAATCTAATATAATATTTCCAACCACGTTGAAATTATACGGAAATGAAATGTCAATGTCATATGATACACCTTTTAATTCAAGTGAACATATAATCATTCCTGCTTTTGAAATTACATGGTCTTTTGTTGTTATTGAATAGTCATTTTCTGTAAATTTTCTATATAATTTGGTATAATTTTTATTTTGTTTATTATAATAATTATTATAATTATTGTTATCATTTTGATTATTATTTTTCTCGTAAAAGCGTGTTTGCATTATAAAATCATATGGTTTAAATTGAATTGTATTATTTTGTTTGTTGTGTTTCATAATAAATAATTCATCCTTTTCGCATTTTTCATCTTTCGAATCTTGTTCTAATTTTACTTCTTTTTCTTCTTTATGTTGTTGTTGTTGTTGCTCTTGGTTTTCGTCATCATCTTGAGAGTCGCAGTTTTCACAGCCGCTGAATGAATTTGACTGCTGAGATTCATCATCTTGAGAGTCGCAATAGTCATTTGGATTTCCTAAATAATTTGATTTTTCGAATGATTTCATTGTTTCAAATTGTTCATATTTTACTCCATTTTTAATTACTCTAATCTCATAGTTTGTATATGATTCGGCGGTAGAATCCAAAAATGTGGAATCGACGATGGATTCATTCTTATTATATTTATTTAAAAAATAGGATGTTAATTTATTATATGCAGTGTTCATTTTTGTATAGACAGACACAGCCTTATAAGTAACTCGAATCATTGTTTCAGGAAAAGCATCACTTTTTACAAAAGAATAAAGCATACAACCTGCTGTTAGCGCAATCATCAACTTGATGCTTGTTTCTGGTGCTATTTCTACACATTCATATTCATTATAATTATAATTTTTTGGAATAAATTCATTGTTAGTTTCGTAATATCGTTGAAACTGAAGAACCATGTACGTACGTGTATAATCAATTATATATATCAATATAATATATAAATAAATAAATAAATGTTTATGTAATTTTTTATTTATTTATATTATTTTAATTATAGTACTAAAAAAATATAAATAAATAAAATAATGAAAGACGAATATTAATATATATATATTTATATATTTATGTTACCGGATTAAAAACTCCACATGCTTTTCCGGCGGCAGCGCTTCCGTCAGAACAGCAGCCGTATTGCGTTACGGCGCATCCGCCGACAAGTTTTCCTGGAGCCAATGAAGATTTTGGGTCTAACACAAGGGATGTCCCCGTGGGGCACGGTTTCGGAGATTTGCCATCATCACAACAGCCGTATTGCGTTCCTGCGCATCCGCCAATATTTTGACAATTTGTTCCATTCGCATCTACTTTCGCAGTTGTGTTATCATCACAACAGCCGTATTGCGTTCCGGCGCATCCGCCAATAATATCTTTATGATGATGTGGTTTAGGCGATGATGGACAATTTTTACCGTAGAAATTTCTTTTTGCGGTTACTCCATCATCACAACAGCCGAAACGTGTTCCAGCGCATCCGCCAATGTCTTCATGATGTTTCCGAGGTCTGCGTTCAGGTCTGCGTTCAGGTCTGCGTTCAGGTCTTAAATCTGATGTCTTTGGGATTCCGAATACAAATACAAGAACTGTTGTAATGTACGTCATTAAAATAAATGGTATAAATACAATAAACCATGAAATAATTCCTAATCCTGATGCACACAACATATTCAACGCAATTGTAAAAATAATCATTACGATAAATTTCAAAAATGCAGTATTCATTTCACCTCTAAACATATCAATAAGTATTTGAATGATTGAAAAGGCTAAATATAATGATGCTGGCGGACAAATATATTGGAAAATCATTTTTGTATAGTTGAATAATTGAATTGACTGGTTGTATATTATATATATAATATATAAAATATACACAAATAATAGTTAAATAATGCGTTATTTACATTTTTAATTATTATATATAAAATAATTGAAGTAATAATATATATATATATATATATCAATTTAATGTCTATAATTAATATTCCTCCTGATTATTTTACCAATCCTCCTCACGGTGTCGTCCATGGCCCCCCTCCTGATATTGATTATACACAATATTGTGGTGTTAATTGTGATTTTTGTCTTGGTCCTCGTACTACAAGGGATTGTGTAGAATGTAGCAGATACGGCTGCGCCTCTTATGAATGCTTTAAAAAATGTTGTGATATAGTGGTTCCTGTCTTCGGTGTAGGAGGGTTTTATGCGTGCAAAGAATGTAAAGAACTAATGAAAGGGTGCAAAGGTTGTATGAAAAATGCGGGTGAAGCATGTAGTGCGGAATGTATAAAATTTAAAAAAGAGATGACTTCGGTGATAGAGCGGCGGCGGCTACAGCAGGAGCGAGAGGCGCAGGCGCGGGATTTTCCGCCTATGGCGGCAAATAGTATGTCTCATCCTCCTGGTGTCACACGTCCACAATCAGCGCAATATGAAGAATTAGAATTAGGGGGTAAAAATTCAAAATCAAGAGGTTTAAGAAGAAGAAAATCTAAATCTAAATCAAGAGGTTTAAGAAGAAGAAAATCTAAATCTAAATCAAGAGGTTTAAGAAGAAGAAAAACAATGACTAGCCGCGGCTAAGTTTTTGAATAAATCTTGTGATAACTTCTGGTGATAAATCTAAAAATTAAATAAAATAATATTTTTTACATTTAATTTATTTTTTGAATTTATTATTGATTATTTTCGTCTTATAAATTTTGGTTTTCCATTATTAAATTTACCAACAACTTCTCCAACATCGTCATTTACGCAAGAATAAATGTCACCATTTTCCTCATTTGTTGTATAATATGTAACATTTTTGATTACAATTTCATATACTTCTTCCTCTGCTTCTTCCTCTGCTTCTTCCTCTGCTTCTTCCTCGGCTTCTTCCTCTGCTTCTTCCTCTGCTTCTTCCTCGGCTTCTTCTTCTGCT
>Ga0209829_10001561_pt1 | contig 18335 bp, 9 predicted proteins | sample C_140205_EF_Meta_FD_187311 | JGI IMG/M metagenome (GOLD analysis project Ga0209829, IMG submission 187311) | Freshwater microbial communities from Lake Croche, Canada to study carbon cycling - C_140205_EF_MetaG (SPAdes) (version 2) | ecosystem: Environmental > Aquatic > Freshwater > Lake...
GGGTGCAAGTTTTCAACTTGCACTTCCCCGACAAGATGAAATCTTGTCGCCACACAGAGAGGTGGGGACGGGACATTTGAATTGTGGCAGCAAGTTTTCAACTTGCTGATTCGACAAGATGACAAGATGAAATCTTGTCGCCACAAAGAGGGATGGGGAGGGGGACTTTGAATTGTGGGTGCAAGTTTTCCCATGTGGGTGCAAGTTTTCAACTTGCACTTCCCCGACAAGATGAAATCTTGTCGCCACACAGAGAGGTGGGGACGGGACATTTGACTTCTGGCAGCAAGTTTTCCCATGTGGGTGCAAGTTTTCAACTTGCACTTCCCCGACAAGATGAAATCTTGTCGCCACACAGAGAGGTGGGGACGGGACATTTGAATTGTGGCAGCAAGTTTTCCCATGTGGGTGCGAGTTTTCAACTTGCACTTCCCCGACACGATGGAATCTTGTCGCCACAAAGCGATACCGGCATCTTATCCTCAGCCGGTTCCGAACTGGAGGCAATGATCTCACCGGGCGTCGTCGAGGGATTCAGCGGCAGGGCCACTTCGCCAGCCTGACCGACGACGAGCTTACGCGGCTCGAGGAGGCCGTCCGCCAGGGATTCGGGGATCTGGACGACGCTGGCGACGAGTAAGCGGGGCGTGACACCGGGCTGGACGGCCGAAAGCCATCTTTCTCGTGCTTGTCCAATTTCCGCCCCGCTGGTGGAATATCTGGCATCGACGAACTCGTGATCCTCGCAAGGGCACTTGCTGCCGAGGAAATCCAGATGCACTATGAGGCCGGCAGGCCCTACGCGGAATGACACCGCCCATCGAAACCACCATGAACAACCAGCCCTCCCCCGCCGCCTGGCGGCTCCTCGACCGTCGCGGCTTCCTCCACGACTGCGGCACGGCCGCCGGAGGAATGGCACTGGCGCACCTGCTCGCTCGCGACGGCCTGCTCGCCGCTCCTGCTCCGCCGATCCGACCGGCCATCACGGCCACGCATCCCTACGCGGCGAGATCCCCGCACTTCCCTGCCAAGGCCGACCGCCTGCTCGTCATCTTCTGCGCCGGCGCCGTCAGCCACCTCGACACCTGGGACTACAAGCCCGAACTCTATCGCCACGACGGCGCGGCGCCGCCAAACGCCCCCGAAGTGACGTTTCAGGGACCGATCGGCAAGCTGGCCAAGCCGTTCTGGAAGTTCCGACCGCGCGGCGACAGCGGCAAGATGGTCTCCGACCTCATGCCGCATCTTGCCGAACTGACCGACGAGATGTGCTTCATCCATTCGCTTACGGCCAAGAACAGCGCCCACACGCAGGCCGAAAACTTCCTCTCCACCGGCTTCACGTTCGAAGGCTTTCCAAGCCTCGGCGCGTGGGTCACCTACGCGCTCGGCAGCGACAACGAAAACCTGCCGGCCTTCGTGGCGATTGCCGATCCCCGCGGCCGACCGCAGGCGGGCCCCAATAACTGGGGTTCTGGGTTTCTGCCGGCTGCCTTTCAAGGCACGGCGTTCAGTGCGGGCGATCCGCCCCGCAACCTGCAGCCGGCCACGGGGATTGCACCGACGTCGAGCCGCGAGGCGGCCACCCTGCTGGCCCGGCTCAACGCCAGCCACGGCCTGCGGTATCCGGGCGACAGCGACCTGGCCGCGCGGATCAGCAGCTATGAACTGGCGGCGCGGATGCAGCTGTCGATTCCGGGCGTCCTCGATCTCAACCGCGAGTCGCCCAGCACGCTCGCAGACTACGGCGCGACGGCGAGTGATCCGATCAAGGCCGGCTTCGCCCGCAACTGCATCCTCGCCCGGCGGTTGCTGGAGGAGGGTGTGCGGGTGGTGCAGCTCTTCAACGGCGCCTTTGCCAGCAGCGGCTCGCTCAACTGGGACAGCCACTCCGACATCGTGAAACACCATGGCACGCACGCTGGCATTCTCGACCAGCCGGCCGCGGCGCTGCTCCGCGATCTGAAGGCCCGCGGGCTGCTCGACAGCACGCTCGTCGTCTTCTGCACCGAATTCGGCCGCCTGCCGTTTATGCAGGCCAACGGCACGGGCCGCGACCACAACATCGACGGCTTCACCTGCTGGCTGGCCGGCGCCGGCGTGAAGCGGGGTTTTAGTTTTGGCGCGACCGACGAACTCGGCTGGAAGGCCGTGTCGGATCGGCGAACCCTCTACGACTTCAACGCCACGATCCTCCACCTCCTCGGGCTCGACCACCTGCGACTGAGCTTCCCGATGAGCGGCGCCGATCGCCGGCTGACTGACGTGCACGGGCACGTGATCCACGAGGTGCTCGCATGACTCACTTCCCACGCTCTGTCCTGCTGCTCGTGCTCGCCGTGCTGATACCGGCGACCTCGGGCACGTGGTCGGAAGCCGCGGACCAAGCTAAGGAGGATCAGGCCAATGGCGGCAGCGAGTTCGAGCGCGATGTGCTGCCGATCCTGCGGGCGCGATGCTTCGAGTGCCACGGACCAGACGTGCAGGAATCGGGTCTGCGGGTCGACAGCCGGCCGGCCCTGCTGACCGGCGGCGACTTCGGCCCGGCGGTCGTGCCGGGCGAGCCGTCGAAAACCGAAATCCTCCGCCGCATGGCTGCGACCGATCCCGGTGAGCGCATGCCGCCGGAAGGCAAGCCGCTCTCAGCCGCGGAGATCGCGGCAGTCTCCAAGTGGATCGCGGGCGGCGCGATCTGGCCCGGGCAGATGGGGGCGGTTACCAGCACGCCGCGAACGAGCGACCACTGGGCCTTTCAGCCTCTGGCAGATTCATTTGCCCACGACTCGATCGACGGTTTTATTGCTGCCGAACTCGCCTCGCGGGGCCTCGCCCCATCGCCCCCCGCCGACCGCCGCACGCTGATCCGTAGGCTATTCCTCGATCTCACCGGACTGCCGCCCGCACCGGAGGCGGTCGAGGCCTTCGTCGCCGACGACAGCCCGCAGGCCGTTGAAGCCCTCGTCGATCGGCTGCTTGCCTCGCCGCGATATGGCGAACGCTGGGCCCAGCACTGGCTCGACGTCATCCGCTACGCCGACACACGGGGCTACGAATACAACACGGTCCGCGAGCATGCCTGGCCCTACCGCGACTGGGTGATCAACGCCCTCAACCGAGACCTGCCTTACGACCGTTTTCTCTTTGAGCAACTCGCCGGCGACACCGTGGGCACCGATCCTGCCACGGGATTCCTCGTCACCGCGCCGCTCCCGACACCCCCGGAGGTCGGAAAGGAGCCGGCGGCCATCCGGCAGGCGCGGCTGAACAGCCTCGACGAGGTGGTGCAGAACGTGGGGGCGGCGTTTCTCGGGCTCACGGTCGGCTGCGCACGCTGCCACAACCACAAGTTCGATCCGATCTCCGCACGCGACTATTACCGCCTGGTCGCCGTGTTTGCCGGCGTGCACTACGACGACCGGCCGTGGCGAAGGGATGACGACGCGGACCGCGTGGCGAAGCTGCATGCTCTCGACCAGGCGATCGAGAGAGTGCAGCGTGACATGGCTGAGTTTCCGCACTGGCGCAGCATCGAGGCTGGTCGCTACACCGATCACTTTCCTCCGGTGACCACGCAGCGGATCCGCTGGACCATCATCGCCACGGATACGACCAGCGAAGGGCCGGCGTTCGACGAACTGGAGGTCTGGGGAACAGCCCCGCCAGCCTCCACTGCGGCCAACTTGGGAGCGGCCAGCCTCGGCGGCAAGGCATCGTCTTCGGGGGCCGCGATGCAGGTCGGCGGCGACGACAGCGTTCTCAACGACGAAAAATACGGCAAGTCATCGACGTGGGTGGCGGACCGTCGCCCGCCCGCGTGGGTGCAGATCGATCTGCCGCAGCCCGCCCGAATCGACCGCGTGACGTGGAGCCGCGACCGGCAGCTCGCCAATCGCGATTCCTCCGCCCATGCCTACCGGCTCACGAGCGGTTGGACTGTCGAGGTCGACGATGGCAAGGGCGGCTGGCGGACACTCGTCGACGCGCCGCGCACCAGCGGCATCGATGCGGAAGCGGCAGACCGCCGCCGGCAGCGCGAGGAGCAGCTTCAGGCCATGCTCTCGCAGCGATCCACGCTACAGCAGCAACCGGTCGTGTTCGCCGGACGTTTCACTGCGCCCGAGCCGGTGCACCTGCTACTCCGCGGCGATCCCGCGCAGCCGACCGTTCCCGTCGGGCCCGGCGGCCTCGATGTGCTCCGCGGCGTCGAACTCTCCGGCGACGCGCCGGAGCCACTCCGCCGCGTGACGCTGGCCCGGTGGCTCGTGGGTGATGCGGGCCCGCTGGTGGCCCGCGTGATCGTCAACCGCGTCTGGCATCACCACTTCGGCACCGGACTCGCCTCGACCACCAGCGACTTCGGCACCAGCGGTGAGCGGCCGTCGCACCCTGCCCTGCTCGACTGGCTGGCCCGGCGGTTCATCGACCATGGCTGGAGCCTCAAGTCGCTGCACCGCGACATCATCACATCGGCCACCTACCGGCAGGCCAGCGGGCCGGTCGCCGCCGCGGTCGCCGTCGATGCAGATTCCCGGCTGCTGTGGAGGTATCCGCCGCAGCGGCTCGACGCCGAATCGATCCACGACGCGATGCTTTCCGCGGCGGGCGTGCTCGACCTGTCGATGGGCGGACCCGGCGTGATCATCTACCACCCGAAGGTGCGACAGTTCGACGAGTGGCGGCCGCTCGAGGATCCGGGTCCGCTGTCGTGGCGGCGGATGATCTACCTGGCAAAGATGCGGGGCTCCGACGACGGGATGTTTAAGGTCTTCGACCTGCCGGATTGCGGGCAGGTTCGCGACAGGCGCGGCGAATCGACCACGCCTCTGCAGGCGCTCAACCTCATGAACGGCGGCTTCACGCTGCGTATGGCCGCGAAGCTCGCCGAACGGCTCCGCCACGAGTCGGGCGGCAACCCTGCCGCAGAAGTCGACCGGCTGTTTGCGTTGCTCTTTTCCAGGCCGCCGACGCCGGCGGAGCGACAGGCGTGCCTCGATACGCTCCGGTCTGAGGGGCTCGAAACGGTCTGCCGCGCCGCCTTCAACGCCAACGAGTTTCTCTTTCGTCCGTGATCGCCACTCCGGCAGTGGGCTCGGCACGGAGGCACTGGGGCTGGGCGAACGCCGGCATCAGCGCCGCGTGGCCCGCCGAATCCCTGCAATCGTTGGAAGCGGAAACATCGCCCTGCCGCGAGGATCCAAATTGAAGCTCCGCCGCATCGGAGTTACGCTTAAGCCTCCTGCAATGTGAAGCCATTCTTCTGCCCTGGCAGGATCTGCTGCCCATTCAGCCAGGGCATGACGCCCGAAAAACACATGGATACCTATGGACAACTCGGCTATACCGCGACGGGTCTCGCTCGGCTTCACGGCTCTGGTGCTCATGCTGTTTGGCCTGGGAGCCTTGGCGGTGTGGTTGATCGTAGGGATCAACCGTCAGGTCGGCGAACTCACCGGCAACATCGTGCCCTCGCTCGCGACGCTGGGGGCGGTCAACCACTTCAATGCCCGTGCCGGCCGGGCCTCCCGCCGCGTCATGCAACTCGACCAGGATTCGCCCAACAGGCCGGCGGCGGAGACCGCCTACGCCAACGCCAAGGCGGAAGGCGACGCGCAGTGCGCAGCCTATGATCAACTCGTGAGCGACGACGAGGACGCCAAGCGGTTCCTCGACGCCCGCACGGCCCGAACCACTTTTTTCTCCAACGCCGACATCATGCTCAAGCTCGTGCAGGCAGGGCAACGGGAGGAGTCCCGAGCCTGGCTCCTGGACGTGGTCGATCCGTCGCTCGAGGCGTGCGTGGACAAATTCAACCGCGTGCGCGAGTACAACACGGTCCTCTCCAAGACGGCGTCGCACACCGCCAATCGCATCGCGACCTTCAGCTACGCCGCGATCGCCACCACGCTGACGCTGGCCTCGCTGCTAGCCGGGCTGATCGCCTGGCGGACGATCCGGGCAACGCGGGCGGCGCTGGCCTCGATCGACGTCGCCATCCGCGCCGGCATCGACAGCACCAACCAAACGCTGTCAGTGATCTCTGATTCGCTCCAGCAGGGGGCCGACCAGACCGCCGCCAGTTCCGCTCAGCTCTCCGCAGCCAGCCGGGCCTTGGCCACCGGATGCAGCGAGCAGGGGGCCTCGGTGACGCAGACCAGCGCCTCGCTGGAGGAGATCTCGGCCATGATCCGGTCCACCGCCGACAACGCCGCCAAGGCGAAGGAGTTTGCCAACCAGGCCCGCACGGCCGCCCAGACTGGGTGGCAGACGATGGCGGAAATGACGGTCGCCATGCAGTCGATCGAGACGTCGAGCCTCGATGTCTCCAAGATCGTGAAGAACATCGACGAGATCGCCTTTCAGACCAACATCCTCGCGCTCAACGCCGCGGTGGAGGCTGCCCGGGCCGGCGAGGCGGGCGCCGGGTTTGCAGTGGTCGCCAACGAGGTCCGCTCACTCGCCCAGCGGAGTGCCGCGGCCGCCAAGGAGACGGCCGACAAGATTGAGGCGGCCATCAGCAGCACCCAACGTGGCTCGCGGAGTTGCACCGCGGTCGGCGAATCGCTGGAGCAGATCGTCGGCAGGGTCACCCAGGCCGATGTGCTCGTGGCCGAGATCGCCTCAGCCGCCAAGGAGCAGGCACTGGGCATCAATCAGATGGGCGTCGCAATGACGCAGATGGATAAGGTCACGCAGGGCAACGCAGCCAGCGCCGAGCAGACCTCCAGTGCCGCCGAGCAACTCAACAGCCAGGCCCAATTGCTGCAGGACGCGATTGAGCACCTGCGGTCACTGATCGCCAGCAAAACAAAGTCCGGAAGGTCGGGCGACGGCAGGCCCGCGGCGGCGGGGCCACAGCATCGTCCTGCCAGGCGAAAGTCGGTACCAGCCAACAACGCGGACGACGACGTTCACTTCCGCAATTTCTGAACCGCTGCTGGGCGGCGGAGGAATCGGGGCTCTCTTTCCGGGGTCAGTCCCGCACGAATAGCCGGCGGGCGATCAACAGCCTGTTGGTTGTCTCTTGTGGTGACAAGATCTCCATCTTGTCTCTTGTGGCGACAAGATTTCATCTTGTCGAAGGCCTGTGCAAGTTGAAAACTTGCACCCACAATTCAAATGTCCCCACCCGACCTCTCTCTTGTGGCGACAAGATTTCATCTTGTCTCTTTGTTGCGACAAGATCTCTATCGTGTCGAAGGCATGTGCAAGTTGAAAACTTGCACCCACAATTCAAATGCCCCCGCCCGACCTCTCTTGTGGCGACAGGATTCCCTCCTGCCTCTTGTGGCGACAAGATTTCATCTTGTCTCTTTGTGGTGACAAGCTTTCATCGTGTCGAAGGCATGTGCAAGTTGAAAACTTGCACCCACAATTCAAATGTCCCCACCCGACCTCTCTTGTGGCGACAGGATTCCCTCCTGCCTCTTGTGGCGACAAGATTTCATCTTGTCTCTTTGTTGCGACAAGATCTCCATCGTGTCGAAGGCATGTGCAAGTTGAAAACTTGCACCCACAATTCAAATGTCCCCACATGGCCCAGCCGCAGCGACTTCAGAATCTTCTTGTCTTCTGTCGACAATGAAGATAGATTTGAAGGCATTCGGCCCCTCCCTGCGGGAGCCTGCGCACCGGAGATTCTGGTGATGGCCCACGATCGACACAACCAACATCAGGACTGCCGCGGGTGGGATCTCCGCCTGGCGACGCTCTGGCCAGTGTGCGGCCTGGCGTGGATCATCGTGGCGACAACGGCGACGGCATCCCCGCCGGTCTCGGGCGAGGCGCTCTTCGAAGCGCATGTCCGACCGCTCCTCGTCGATCGCTGTCAGAAGTGCCACGGCGACGAGAAGTCGGAGTCGGGGCTGCGGCTCGATTCGCTCGCCGCGTTGATGCAGGGCGGCGACAGCGGCCCGACGATCGTGCCGGGCAATCCCAAGAAAAGCCTGCTCGTGAGCGTGCTCAAGCATGGCGGCGACATCGAGATGCCGCCCGACACGTTGCTTCCGGGCGACCAGATCGCGGTCGTGGAGAGGTGGATCGAGGCCGGCGCTCCCTGGCCAGGCGAGGGTGGCTCTGCTTCGCCGCGAAAGACCCGCTCCGGCGAACCGACGGCCGATGAACGGAGCCACTGGGCCTTCCAGCCGCTCGCTGATCCGCCTGTACCAGAGATCGCGGCGACCGGAACACCTGCTGCACAACCCGCAAATCCAATCGATGCCTTCGTGCTTGCGAAGCTCGCTGAGAAGGGCCTTGCACAGGTCGCCCCCGCCGACCGCCGCACGCTCGTTCGGCGAGTCACGTTCGACGTGTCGGGCCTGCCGCCGGCCCCCGCCGACGTCGATTCCTTCGAGGCCGACCAGTCGCCCGATGCCTTTGCCCTGCTGGTCGAACGGCTGCTGACATCTTCCGCATACGGTGAGCGATGGGGCCGGCACTGGCTTGATGTCGTCCGCTATGCCGACACGGCCGGCGAGACGGGCGACTATCCGGCACCGCTTGCCTGGAAGTATCGCAACTACGTCATCAAGGCGTTCAACGACGACAAGCCCTACGACGTCTTCATCCGCGAGCAGGTGGCCGGCGATCTCATGGCGGCCGCGGCGGCGCCCGATGCCTTTGCCGACAGCGTCACTGCCACCGGCTACCTGGCGATCTCCCGGCGGTTTGGTTTCGACTCGGTCAATTACATGCACCTCACCTTCCAGGACACGATCGACACGCTCGGCCAATCGGTGCTGGGCCTCACGATCGGCTGCGCCCGCTGCCACGATCACAAATACGATCCGATCACCGCGGCTGACTACTACGCCCTCTATGGCATCTTCAAGAGCACCACCTTTGCCTTCCCCGGCGACGAACAGACGAAGCGGCCCACCGACATGATGCCGCTCGTGCCCCCCGATCAGTTGGCGGCACTCCGCAAGCCACACGACGAGCAGATCGCGGTGGTCGATGCCGAGATCAAGCAGGCTGAGGAGGCGAAGAAGCCCCTCGTCGACCAGCAGAAGGCAGAGCCGACGAGCGAAGAAATCAAGCAGAAGATCAAGGAGGCCGACGCCGCCATCGCCAGCCTCAAGAGCAAGCGGGATGGGCTGCGGTTCGCCCCGCCCTTTCCGACGGCCTATGGGGTGACCGACGGCAAGGGGGAAAACGTCAAGATCCAAAAGCGTGGCGAGCCGACGCGGCCCGGCGACGAGGTGCCGCGACGCTTTCTGACCGTGCTCGGCGGCGATCCGCTGCCGACCGACGAGCCTGGCAGCGGCCGCAAGCACCTGGCCGACTGGCTGACGCGGCCAAACAACCCGCTCACCGCGAGGGTGATCGTCAACCGCGTCTGGCAGCATCATTTTGGCCAGGGGCTCGTCACCACCGAAAACGACTTCGGCATCCGCGGCACGCCCCCCTCGCATCCTGAACTGCTCGACTGGCTCGCCCGCCGGTTCATCGAGCACAAGTGGTCGCTCAAGTGGCTGCATCGTCTGGTGCTCTCGTCGCAGACCTACCAGCTCTCAAGTGGGCCCAGCGACGCCTGCGCCGCCGTCGATCCGGCCAACACGCTGCTCTGGCGGTTTAACCGTCGCCGCCTCGATGCGGAGGAGATCCGCGACAGCCTGCTCGCGGTCTCGGGCAGGCTCGACACCAGTCCTGGAGAGGGCCATCCCTTCCCGGCAGTGAACACGTGGAACTTCTCGCAACACAATCCCTTCGCTGCCGTCTACGACACCAAGAAACGGAGCGTCTACCTGATGACGCCCCGCCTCGGCCGCCATCCCTTTCTCGCGCTCTTCGACGGTGCCGACACCAACGCCTCAACGCCGGAGCGGTCCGTCACGACCGTGCCCACGCAGGCCCTCTTCTGGATGAACGATCCGTTCGTGCATGAGCAGTCGCTCGACTTCGCCCGGCAGCTGCTCGGCGAAGCAGATGTCGTCATGCGCGCCCAACTGGCCTACCGAGCGGCCCTGGGCCGCAAGCCCGACGATGCCGAGATCGCGGCCTGCCAGAGCTTCGTCGACCGCTATCGAACCGGACTGCAGGCCACCGACACGCCCGTGGACCAGCACGAGCTTCTCGCCTGGGCCGCGTTTGCCCGAACGCTCTTTGCATCGAACGAATTCGAGTTTCTCGACTGAGACTCGCTCAACACCGCACGCACCCGCCCGAAACAAAGGACAACCGCCATGCCACCGTTGTTGCAGCCCCGTCGCCAGATGCTCCGCCAGTCGGTCGGCGGCTTCGGTGGCCTCGCCCTGGCTGGCATGCTTGGCACGCCGGCGGCGGCGGCAGTCAACCCGCTCGCCCCCCAGCCCACGCTGCTGCCGGCCAAGGCGAAATCTGTGATCTTCCTCTACATGACCGGGGGCGTGTCGCACGTCGAGTCGTTCGACCACAAGCCGAAGCTGATCGCCGACCACGGCAAGGAGGTGGCGATCGACAACTGGCAGGGAAACACCGGCCAGTTTAAGCGTCACCTGATCGGGCCGCACTGGGGCTTCGCTCCGGGGGGCAAGAGCGGCATCCAGGTGAGCGACCTCTTCCCCCACACCCGCCAGATCGTCGACGACCTCTGCGTGATCCGCTCGATGGAGTCGGACCACACCAACCACTACGAGGCGACGCTTGAGATGCACACCGGTTCATTCACGTTTGCCAGGCCCAGCATCGGGTCGTGGGTGAGCTACGGGCTGGGCACCGAAAACCAAAACCTGCCGTCGTTTGTGGCGATCGCGCCGAAGCCCCCCTATGCCGGCACGCAGACCTGGGGCTCCGACTTCCTTCCGGGCTGTCACCAGGGCACGCACATCGTGCCCGGCCCCGTTCCGATCGCCAACATGAACCGGCGGGCCGCGGCCGCCGACCTCCAGTCGCTGGAGTTGGCGCAGCTCGCCCAGGCCAACCGGCGGCACGCAGAGGCCCGTGACATCGACGCCGCGCTCGAAGCGCGGATCCGATCATTTGAGACCGCCTTCGGCATGCAGGCCGAGGCGCCGGAGGTCTTTGACCTTTCACAGGAGACCGACGGCACACTCGCGCTCTACGGTCTCAAGCGTGGCCAGACCTCCGGCTTCGGCTGGCAGTGCCTCGTGGCCCGGCGGATGGCCGAGCGTGGCGTGCGGTTCATCGAGCTGATCGACACCGGCTCGTCAGGCAACTGGGATTCCCACGGCAACATGCAGGACCACGTGCCGCTGGCGAAAAACGTCGACCAGGCGATGGCCGCACTGGTGACCGATCTCAAGCAGCGGGGCATGCTCGACGAAACGCTCGTCGTCTGGACGACGGAGTTTGGCCGGACTCCCTACCACACCGAGGCGGGCCACAAGGGCCGCGAGCACCACCACCAGGCGTTCTCGAGCTGGATGGCCGGCGGCGGCGTGAAGGCCGGCCTCTCCTATGGCAGCACCGACGACTACGGGATCGCCGTGGCCGAGAACCGAATGCACGTGCATGATTTCCACGCCACGATCCTGCACCTCCTGGGCCTCGACCACAAGAAGCTCACCTACCGGCACGCGGGCCGCGATTACCGGCTCACCGACGTCGCCGGCGTGGTGGCGAAGGACATCCTGGCCTGAGCCAACTGGCTGGCTGGGCATTCGTGCGTCGCACCTGGCTGACTGGCGTCTCAGGACGCGATATCAAGCCCCTCAAGCGGCCCGGCGCTCGAGCCGAAGGCGTCGGCTTCGACGCCCAGCCGCCTGAGAATCGACACGAAGAGATTCGCCAGCGGTGCGTTGTCATCGTGTTTGAAGGCCAGATGCGAGCCATGGCGAAATCCGCCCCCGGCCAGCAGGATCGGCAGGTTCGTGTTGTCGTGGGTGTTGGCGTCGCCCATGTTGCTGCCGTAGAGCACGACCGTGCTGTCGAGCAGGCGGCGTTCTCCTTCCCGGCGATCGGCGAGGGCCGCGAAGAGTCCTCCGAGGAGCTCCATCTGCCGTCGGTCGACGTGCTCGAGCTGCTTCACCTTGTCGGCAGCTTGGCCGTGGTGGCTGAGATTGTGATAGCCGTCCTGCGTGGTCTCGGTGTCGTCGATCTTAAACGCGGGAGTCGCGAAGCCGTCGACCATCAGCGTGACGATTCGCGTCGAATCAGTCTCGATCGCCAGGCGGGCCATCGTGAGCATCGCCTCGAAGCCCTTGAAGAAGGAGGCCCGATCGGTGATGTCTTCCGGCGCCGCGGCGGGGGCCGCCGGCCTGGGCCGCTTCTCCCACTCACCGGAGGCGTGCAGCCGTTCCTCCAGCTCGCGGATCGACGTGAAATACTGCTCGAGCCGGCGTCGGTCAGCCTCCCCGATCCGGCGGGAAAGCCGGCGGGCGTCGTCGTCGAGCACGTCGAGGATGCTGCCACGCTCCTTGAGCCGCTCGAGCTGCTCGGCCACTTCCGTAGGGCTGCCACTCACGAACAACTGCTGGTAGAGCTTCGAGGGCTTGTCCTGTGCCGGAATGAGCACGCCATCCCGCGTCCAGGCCAGGCTCCGGTTGGCCCGGTCGATGTTGACGCCGAGGTTGAGCGTGGGAAACCGCGTCAGGTGGCCGATCCGCTCGGCCGCGAACTGGTCGACCGAGATCGTGTTGCGGAAGCCGCTGGCCGTCGGATTGCGGGCGGCGGTGAGGAAGCAATTCTCGGTCGAGTGGCCACCTCGCACGCCCGGATGCGACAGGCCGCTGACCACAGTGAAGTCGGCGCGGTGTGCCGCGAGCGGCTCCAGGTAGGGCGAAAGCGCATAGCCAGGGCCAGACTCCGCCGGAAAAAACGGCCGCGGCAGCACGCCGAGATTATTTGAGAGCAGGATCGCACGCACGGGCGGCGAGTCGAGAGCGGCCCGGGCGACGCGTGCCGGCAGACACGATTCCAGCAGCGGCAGCGCGACGGCCGCGCCCGCGCCGCGGAGAAACGTGCGGCGACCGCACTGCATGGATGTGCCTGATGTCGATCGATGGATCATGGTCCCCTTTCGGCGGCGCCGCGGCCGCGGAAAATACCGCTAGCCACCAGCCCGTGTAGCAGGTCGCGGATACGGTAGCCATCTGCCTCGCAGGCAGCGAGGATCGCCTCGATGTCGCGGCGGTCGGAAAAACGCACCGGGCCGCCGGTGGCGTAGGCCGTGAACTGGTGGAGCAAGTTGCGGGCCAGTTGCCGGCTCTCGCCGGTCAGCAGGCTCTTGAGTGCGCGGATGTCAGCGAATGGCCGGCCGTCCGGCAGGCTGCCCGACGGATCGACGGCATGCGCGAGCCGATATGAGAAATCGTGGCCGGCCCGGTCGATGCCGGTCACGAGATCACCCTCCTCCATGCCGCGATACCGCTCCCGCCAGCCCCCGCAGATGTCGAAATTTTCCAGGGCGAAGCCGACCGGATCGAAGAGCCGATGGCAGGACGCGCACGACGCGTCTTTCGTATGGAGCGCAAGCAGGTCGCGGATTGTCTTCGCGCCGCGGATGTCGGGCTCGACGGCCGGCACGCTCTCGGGCGGCTTCGGCGGCGGCTGGCCGAGCAGCCGCGTCATCATCCATGCCCCGCGCAGGACCGGCGAGGTGGAGGTGCCGTTGGCCGTGACCTTCTGGATCGCGGCCTGCGTGAGCAGCCCGCCGAGCGGGCTGCCGGCCGGCCGGGCGACGCGGCGGATTGCCGAGCCGGCCAGCGAATCGAGGCCGTAGTGCCGGGCGAGCCGGTCGTTGGCCAGCAGATAATCGGCATCGACAAGCACCGACACCGGCTGATTGTCGCGGATCATCGCCGTGACGAACGTCCGTGTCTCTCTCCCCATCGACTCGACGAGATACTCGTCGAAGCGATACTCGGGGTAGAGCCGGATGTCGGGCTCGTCGCGACGGAGGTTTCGCAGATCGAGCCAGTAGTCGGTGAAGTTCCTGATGAACTGTTCAAACCTCGCGTCGTCGATGAGCCGGTCCGTCTCCGATCGAAGCACCTGCGGCTGGCTCAGCTCCCCAATCAGCGCTTTGGAGAGCAGCTCCGCATCAGGCCGCGTGTCCCAGAGAAAATAGGAGAGCCGCGAGGCCAGGGCCGTTTGGTCGTCGGGTCCGCGTGGATCCTCTAGGTAGAGCACGTGGGGCGAGCAGAGCAGCGCCCGGTGGCCGATCAGCACCGCCTGCGTAAACTCCGTGCCGGCGGCGAGCGCATCGAGCACGAGCCGCTCAAACGGGGCCAGTTCCTCGGCCGACAGCCGACGGATCACCGCACGGTCGGCAAACTCCCGCAGCAGCTGGCGGGCAGTCGCATCACGCGCCGCCTGCGCGGCGACGGGATCACCCTGGGGCAGATCACTCACAACCACCGTGATCGGCAGCGACGCACCCGCAGCCGCAGCGTGAATCGGCAGGTCGCCGAAGAGCACCCGATGGGATTCGGGAGGCCAGGGCTCGGGAGGCAGCGGGCCGGTGATCTCGAGCGACTTGAAGGCGATCCCCGGATGGCCGCCCGGCGGCATGGGGGGAAAGCGGTAGGTCGGCGGACCGCCGTCAACATTGCGTGCCAGCGGCACGGCCAGCCCGAGCAGGCTGTATTCGATCGTCTGGCCCTGCTTCAGGAGCACGGTCGCCTCGTAGTCGCCGCCCTCCGGCGAAATATCGAAGAGACCACCCACCGCCTGCACGTCGCCGGAAACGTCGGCACCCGAGGGCGCCCGGGCCCGAAACGTCATCGCCACCGTCTGCGATGCCGGGACGAGCACAAAGTTTTCCATCTGGTGCACCGCGCGGGCGTGAAACCGCACGCGATAGACGCCGTTGCGTCTGGCGACAAACCCACGCGGATAGCCGTGGTAGGGCCAGTAGGCGGAGCGGAAAATCGCGCACTCGACCTCCGCATCGTTGGCCTCGGGCTTGTCGATCTTCTGGGATTCCTTGGCGAAAAACCGTGCCTCCGGCTCGCCGAACGCCTGTCCCCCGAAGAGCTGCGTCGATACGGCCGTAAACACCTCCGGCGGCTGCGGTGCCACGCTTTCGGCAACCGCCGCACGCAGCGCGGCGTCGGCGGCGTCGAGGTAGGCCTCCAGCTGGATCCTGGAAAAGTCGAGGCCCTCTGCCGACTTGTTGAAGCCGTCCCGCGTGCGGTCCTCGGGCAGCCGGTCGCCGATGTCGAGGTGCGGCAGCCGGAGAATGTCGCGGAGCGTGTGCTGATACTCACGGCGGTTGAGGCGGCGCAGCGGTACTCGGCCGTTGTGCGAGATGTCGGCCCGATCGGCGGCCTCGATGGCCCGCGAAAGTGCCGCGACGAGTGCCGCTCGCCTGTCGTCGGGCAGGTCGCCGGGATTCGGCGGCATCTGCCGCTTGGCAACACGGTCATGCATGAGCGTAAACCGCTCTCGGACGGCACGATCGCCGAGATCGGTGCCGATCGCAGGAATGGAGAGCCCGCCCTCGGTGGTGCCCTCCGCGTGGCAATCGAGGCACGATGCCGCCACGAGCGCGTGTGGCTCATGCTCGGCCGGCGGCCCGGGCGTGGCCTCCGCGGCGGCCACGCCCCGCGGCGCGGCCATGACGATCGCGAACAGAGCGACGAACGGGCACAGCGCCACCGTGGCGCATCCGCTGCGGCGGTTGTGTCGGCACAGGTTTTCAAAGGCCCGTGTCCCCTTCACCCGAGAACCTCCGTCACCATCTGGGCCGCGCGGATCACGGCGGCTGCGAGCCGCACGCCGTCGGCCTCGCAGAGCCGTGGCGCGGGGGCCGTGATCCAGATCGACGCGATCGCCCTTTCGCCCGCGTCGAAGATCGGGGCGCCGAGGCAGTGGTGGCCCTCCATCGTCTCGCCGAGATCCATCGCGTAGCCACGCTGCCGCACGAGCCGCAGATGGTCAGCGAATGCGCGGCGGGAGGTGATCGTGGCGGGAGTCAGGGCCTGAAAGGAATACTGCCCCAGAAACTCGTCGAGTTCCCGCTGCGGCAGCCAAGCGAGCATCACCTTGCCTGGGGCCGCCGCATGGAGCGGCCCCATCGCGCCCGCCTCGACGTAGCACTTGTAGGGATGGGTGCCGATGACGCGGTCGAGCACGAGGCAGTCTTTCTCCACGCGAATACCCACATGAGCCGATTCGCCGGTGGTGTCGCGCAGCCACCGCATCGGCACGTGCGCCAGCTGCACAAGGCTGCGTTCGTCGCGTTTGGGCTGGGCCATCGCCAGCATCTTGTGGGTGAGCACGAGGCGGCGGCCCGGCTCCTGGAGCTCCACGTAGCCGTGGGCCAGCAACGCTCTGGTGAGCCGAAACACGAGGTTTGTCGTGAGGCCAAGGGCCTCCTTAATCTCCTGCCGGGTGATGCCTTCGGAATGGCCGCTAATGCATTCGAGCACGGCCAGCGCCCGGTCGAGGGCCGGCGTCTGCTGGCCGGAATCGCGGACGGCGACGGCCTGCTCGTCTGATGGCGGCCGGCGTTTCATCGGTTTCATCTGTTTCATGCGCTTCATCGAGGTGGCACTGGTTGCTGTGGAAACGGGAAAATGGATCGCAGGCACACTTTTTTAGGCGATCACCGGCACGATCACCCTGCCGTGGACGTCGGTGAGCCGGAAGTCGCGGCCGGAGTGGCGGTAGGTGAGCTGCTTGTGGTCGATGCCCAGCAGGTGGAGCACCGTGGCATGGATGTCGTGAATGTCGACCGCCCCCTCGACCGGGAAATAACCGTAGTCGTCGAGGCTGCCGTGGCTGGTGCCCCCCTTCGTGCCCCCGCCGGCCATCCAGATCGTGAAGCCCCAGGGATGGTGGTCGCGGCCCGGCTCGCTGCCAAACAGCTCGGTGTTGGGCGTGCGGCCAAACTCCGTCGCGAAGACGACGAGCGTGGAATCGAGCAGGCCGCGGGCCTTCAGGTCGGCGAGGAAGGCCGCGATGGGCTGATCGACCGCCAGCGCGTGCTTCGCGTGGTCGGTCTTGAGCTTGTCGTGCTGGTCCCAGCCGTTGCTCGCAATCTCGATGAACCGCACGCCGCGTTCCAAGAGCCGCCGCGCGGTCAGGCAGTAGCGGCCAAAAGCGTCGAGCTCCTGGTTGGCGGAGCCGACGCCGTAATGGGCGAGCGTGGCCGCAGATTCGCCGGCGAGCTCGGCCGCCTCGGGCACAGAGGCCTGCATGGCGTGGGCCTGCTCGTGATTGGCGATCGCCGCCTCGATGATGCGGTTGTCGTGCGTGGCCTCGAGAAAGAGGCCGTCGAGCTGCCGGACCGCGTGAAGCTTGTTGTCTTGCAGCTGCCGGAAGGCCTCGCGCGGCTTGAGATCGGCCAGCGGCTCCGTTCCGCCGCCGAAAAACTGCGACGCCTGGAACGACGGCGGCAGGAAGCCGTTGGTGCGGCACTGTCGCTTTCGCGACCCCATCACCACGAAGCCCGGCAGGTTGGCTGAGTCGCTGCCGAGGCCGTAGTTCGCCCAGGCACCGACGCTTGGAAAACCCTGCAGCAGCGAGCCCGAATGCAGGAAGCCGATGGCCGATTCGTGGTCGGGCGAGGGGCTGGTGACGGCATGGAGAAACGCGATGTCGTCGGCCTGGCTGCCAATATGCGGAAACAGGTCGCTCACCATCTTGCCGCACTCTCCGTAGGGCCGGAACGTCCACGGGCTCTGCATGATGTTGGGCGTGGTGCGGCCGGTGATGTCTTCCTTCTTGCCGGGCAGCTTCAGGGGCTGTCCGTTCTCCGCGACGAGCCGCGGCTTGTGGTCAAAGCTGTCGATGTGCGAGAGCCCGCCGTCCATGAAGAACCAGACAACGCGTTCCGCCCTGGCCGCGGCCCGCGGGCCGCTGAGATGCACATCCGCGGCAAAGCTGCGGTCGGCGAGCAGGCCATTGAAGGCCAGCCAGCCGAACCCGAGGGAGGTCTGTTCCAGGAAGCGGCGTCGCTCAGGAAGGCGGCGGGAGCTGTCGGCCATGCGCACGTCATCTGACATACAAAAACTCCTTCGCGTTGAAGAGCACGTGGCAGACATCGGCCCAGAGCCGCTGGTCGGTCGCCAAGCTCGCGTCATCGAGCTTGTAGGCGTCGGCCTGCGATTCGACAAATGCCATCAGGGCGTCGGCCTCGGCCGGCTCGGGGTCGCGACCGAGGGCCTCGCAAAAGAGCCGGGAGAGCCGGCGGTCGAGCGACAGGCCCTGCGTCGAGGCGATCGACCTCTCGGCCCAAGCCTGCGCCTGGGCGTGCACGAACGGGTTGTTGAGCAGCAGCAGTGCCTGCCCCGGCACGTTCGTCGATTCCCGTGCGCCCACGGTGCGGGCCGCCTCGGGCGCGTCAAACATCACCATCATGTGGTCTTGGGCTTCCCGCTTGATGTATTGATAGACGCCGCGGCGGCGATTCGGCGGGCCGACGCCCCCGCCCAGATCGGCCGGGCCGC
>Ga0209829_10001562_pt1 | contig 18332 bp, 18 predicted proteins | sample C_140205_EF_Meta_FD_187311 | JGI IMG/M metagenome (GOLD analysis project Ga0209829, IMG submission 187311) | Freshwater microbial communities from Lake Croche, Canada to study carbon cycling - C_140205_EF_MetaG (SPAdes) (version 2) | ecosystem: Environmental > Aquatic > Freshwater > Lake...
GTATTCTTTTTGGTATCAGTATCACGTGATCGGCCAGTACACCAAGAATACGAATGCATGGATAGTTTGGAATCACGGCCTCTCGTTGGCTTGGGTTGCTTTGCTCCCTTTTGGCGTTGCAATGCTTGCCCAAAATTTGAATACCTCAAATAGAGATTGGGCAGTGTTTTATTTTGGTATTTGCCTCTTCGGTACCGTTTGGACAAACTGGTTATTTTTCGCATGCGTTAAGTTCAAAGCCCCAATTGAGTACACGGAAGATTTACCTTTGACCGCAGATGAGATGCGGCGTGCGACGACGATATTTCTTTCAATCGCTGTGGTTATGGGCCTTGTACTGGTGCCACTTTCACTAGTTAATTCATGGGTAGCTTTGATTGGGTATGGAATTTTCGTGGGAAGCAGCATGCGTCCCATCGAATCCTTCAATGCAATGAAACCAGTTCTGACAAAGAAGCGTAAGTAGCAATAAAGTCAGAACTTACTAAGTGGGTTGTGAGGGACTTGGCCCCTGCAACCCGGGTAATTCCCCGATTATTAGGTAATCGGGTCATAAAAGGCACGCTATCTAGTTTGTCAGCCCTTCGCAATACTCTTTAGCCAGGAGGTAGCAAATGGCTAAAGGATAATGGCAAGATGCTGAGCTGTGAGGCTTTGAAGCCTTGCCAGCCACTTTCTCCGTATCTTTTAAGCTATTTAACTGAGAGAATATAATCATGGCCAAGGCAGCTTTTTCGCGGCGCGCGATATTCAGACTGCTTCAGCGGCCTGCAGTACCCTTCTTTCGAGGTCCTCATGCTTGGAATGAAGAATTACTGTGCGAAGCACTTTGGGGAGATTTGCAACGAATTGTGGAGAAAAACTATGCAGGAAATGGCATGAGGAGTTGTGTTGGCAAATTTTAGTATCCATCGATCGTGGCAACACCAACCAAGCGCTGTCGGAATAATCCGATTGTGGCTTGGGGCTACCTGGATTTATGGAGGATGGAATAAGGCAACGGATCATGGATTTTTAAGCGCTGAATCAGCACACTACATTGGCGCTCAATTAACCGGGTATCTGACAACCTCGCCGATTAGCTTCCTACTTCGCCCAATGGTGGGCCATGCCACGCTCATTGGTTGGGTGGTAATGATTTCAGAGTTTGCAATAGGAATAGCAACACTTACTGGTATCGCTCTCGAGCTGGCTGCCCTGGGTGGTTTTTCAATGTCGATAGTTTTATGGCTATCAGCAAGTTGGAGCGTCCAACCATATTTTCTTGGTAGCGATTCTGCCTACGCGATTCTTTGGTTAGCTCTATTTTTGCTAGTCCGGCAGAAGAGAAAAGGTTCGCGGCGAGTCTTTGCGCTTTTCCCAAGTTTACCCGATCGCCGAGAAGCGTTAAGGGTGTCTGCGGTTGCGTTTACCGCAGTAGCTGCGGCGTTCATCGGAGGCAAAGTAAAAAATTTTGGCCCAACCCCAGAAGCAGGGACCGTGATTATCGCGCTAAGCGAGCTGCCAGTGGGTACTAACAAGAATTTTACTGCCGTTGATGGCACGCCGGCAATTGTATTTAGAAGCAAGGTTGGAGTTTTTGCTTACACGAGAAGATGCACCCATCAAGGATGCACCATAAGTTACGATCAGAGTACGCACTTTCTGCAGTGCCCTTGTCATGGCGCAGCGTATGACCCAAACAATTATGGTGCAATCATGGGTGGGCCAAATAACATAGCGCAATTACCTACAATCTCTGTAGTAGTTAAGTCAGGCAACGTCTACCAGATCTAATTCAAACCAAAGTCCTAGTGTTGTAATTCGTCGGTGATTAACTGCCGCCGCTTTTAAAATCGGAATAGCCGTTAGCGTATTGAAAGCAGCAATAGGGATTCCATAGGGTTCCAAGCAATTCCAGTTTTTATATGTGAACCAGACACAAGAGAGAATAAATCTCGTAAAGTTGTTGCTGCTAAAAAAGGTTCGTGGCAGAGAGAAATAGTTAGTGACAAATAAGCTTGGAGAACTTCTGACGGAGGATGATGGATTTGTCCTCGACGTCCCGGGGAATTACCCGCTACGGAGTGGGTTGTGAGGGACTCGAACCCCCGACCCGGTGATTAAGAGTCACCTGCTCTACCAACTGAGCTAACAACCCGAGCACGCTCAATGTGGGGAAACCTCAAGCGCGGAGCAAACCCTATCAGCGCCGAGGCAATTGCCAAGCCACTTTATGGGCGTAAAAAAAGCGAAGTAATTGGGCTAATGGCCTGCGTCATAGCGTGCATATGATGCACGAATTTCAGTTTGGGCTTCTTCGCGGCCAACCCAGAGAGCACCTTCGACACTTTTGCCAGGTTCGAGATCTTTATAGACCTCAAAGAAATGCTTAATTTCTAGACGATCAAATTCAGGAACATCAGTGATATCGCGCAAGTGCTCTTTGCGGACATCTCCGGATGGGACGCACAGAAGTTTGTCATCGCCGCCTGCTTCATCAGTCATGCGAAACATTCCGATGACTCTGCATTTAACTACGCACCCAGGAAATGTTGGTTCATCGAGCATGACTAGAGCATCGAGTGGATCGCCATCTTGCCCCAATGTGTCATCGACGAAGCCGTAATCCCACGGATATCGAGTGGAGGTAAAGAGCATTCGATCAAGGCGAATCTTTCCTGTCTCGTGATCGACTTCATATTTGTTGCGACTGCCAGCAGGAATTTCAACGATGACATCAAAAGTCATATCCATTGTGATACTCCTTTAAAAAACGCAAATAAGCGGAAAGAAAATAGTGGGGTGAGCGACGGGGCTCGAACCCGCGACATCTCGGACCACAACCGAGTGCTCTACCAGCTGAGCTACGCCCACCATGTGCGAGGGCAATACTACCTTCTCACCATTGCTAGTTGGACACTAGTTTTGAGCGGGAACGAAGATGTTTTCTCGGTAGTAGGCCAATTCAGCGATGGAATCTTTGATATCTCCCAAGGCGCGGTGGTTGCCCGTTTTCGCAGGAGAGGCGAAATAGGTTTTGGGATACCAGCGACGGGCTAATTCCTTTATTGATGAAACATCTACCGTGCGATAGTGAAGGTAGTCATTGAGAAGAGGCATATCGCGGGCGATGAAACTGCGATCCACACTTACAGAATTGCCAGCTAATGGGGATTTGCCCGGCTGAGTACCTGAAGCCTGGAGGTAGTCCATGATCATGGCCTCTGCCGCAGATGCGCTAATGCCCTTGGGAATTTCATTAATCAAGCCAGAGTCGGTGTGCATCTTGGTGACGAAATCATTCATGCCAGTGAGCTTGGCGGCATCAGCGTGAATGACGACATCTACGCCATCGCCGATGACGTTGAGCTCTGAATCAGTTACAAGGACGGCAATTTCCACTAGTACATCCGAGGCCAAAGACAGGCCAGTCATCTCACAATCGATCCAGATCAGGTGAGGTGAGTCATTTTTCGAAATTGCCATGGTGGCAACCTTAGGGCAGGGGAGGCTTTGCCCCCAAAAGTACGAAGGCGTGATTTCACCTCTCGTTCACCTTCCCGTTACCAAAGTACTACCCAATAAATCGTCCCTAATAGCAGGATTCGACTGTGTCTACGACTATTGCCGCGGCCCCAGATAAGCGCGTACTTATAACCAAACCGCGCACTTCTGATCGAATTTTTCGAGGGGTTGTCACCGCCTTTGGAATTTCTGCACTCCTTATTCTCACATTGATTGGCGTGTTTTTATCTGTGCGCGGTATCCAAACTTTTCATTCCCAAGGTTGGCATTTTCTAACAAATTTCAAATGGGAAGTTGTTCAAAATGATGACGGAACGGCAACTTCCAATCTTGGAATTGGAGCAATGTTACTCGGGACGATACTTATTTCTATTGTCGCACTCTTGATTGGAGTTCCACTCTCGATAGCGATGGCTCTATTTTTAACTTTTTATGCTCCAGCAAAGTTGAAAACATTCCTAGTATCAGTTGTAGATCTCATGGCTGCGTTCCCATCTGTCTTATTCGGGTTATGGGGATTCTTCGTACTCATGCCGATGGTTACGTATTGGGCAAAACTAATTTACAAATATTTTAATTGGATCCCAGTATTTTCCGCACCTGAGCCTTTCTTTGAGCGCTCGCCTTTTACTGCCGGTGTAGTTCTTGCAATCATGATTATTCCTATTGTCACTTCCGTTTCCCGCGAAGTATTTGCCCAAACTCCCCTTGATCGCATTCAAGCTGCTTACGCTCTTGGTGCCACGAAGTGGGGAGTCATAAAAAGTGTAGTTTTCCCATTCGGCAGCAGCGGAGTTGTCGGCGGAGCGATGCTGGGGCTTGGAAGAGCATTCGGTGAAACGGTTGCCGTCTTTACTGTTCTAAATATTGTGTTTCGTGGGAATTGGCACGTTCTCTATGGCGCTGGCGGAAACGTTGCTTCATTGATTATCCTCAAATGGGGCGAGTCAACTGGTGATGAAACAACTGCCTTACTTGCCGCTGGCTTCGTACTTTTCATCCTCACCTTAGTAGTCAACCTGAGTGCGAATTTCATTATCCGTCGTTCAGTAAAGTCTGGAAAATAATATGACTATGACAGTAAAGCCAAGAAAACCTTGGGCGCCCAATAGGAAAGATCGTGTGAGGACTTTGAGCGTTTTAGCTGTTGCAGTCTTTGGTGCTTGGGCTGTCGTTTCTTTTACTGGATTAAGCGGAAAGATTGGCTTCATTTTCTCTTTTGTCTTGATTTATACACTGGTGCAGGCCATTGTTGGAGTTCGCTTACGCGGATCAAAGGCTCTGGGAGATACTGTTGCGCAATCCATAATCTATTTGGGCTCTGCTTTGGTCTTTATGCCAGTAGCGAGTATTTTGTATATGACTGTTACTAAAGGAATCAAAGGCTTGCACTTTTCGCTCTTTACCGCGTCAATGTCCAACGCATCTTTTTTGGACCCCGTTGGAAACGGCGGCTTGCTACATGCGCTGGTCGGCACTTTATATCTTGTTCTCATTGCGATGGTTGTTAGTGTCCCAATGGGGATTCTAACGGCGCTCTATTTAACGGAGATCAAAGGAAAGGGCGCTGGATTTATTCAGTTTGTCGTTCAAGCGATGAGCGGTGTGCCCTCAGTTGTCGCTGGATTGTTTATTTTTACATCGGTCATTCTTGTTTCCCCACTGAAGACTTCCGCCGCGGCTGGTGCTTTGGCTTTGGCAGTATTGATGATCCCTACGGTCACTCGTACTTCACAAGAAGTCTTATTGCTTGTGCCCACTGACCTGCGTGAAGCTGGCCTGGCAATGGGGGCCACCCAATGGCGAACAGTTGCAATGATCGTTGTGCCTGCAGCACGAAATGGCCTGATCACCGCGACAATTCTTGGAGTGGCGCGCATCGCTGGTGAAACTGCACCCTTAATTTTCACTATCGGCGGCGCCGACAAGCTCAACATGAATCCATTTAAGGATTACCAAAGCGCGCTGCCTTTCTATGTGTGGAAAGGTTTAACACTCGGGACGCCAGAATCTCTTCAACGAGCATGGACGGGAATCTTAATTCTCCTTATTCTGGTTCTTTCGCTTTTCGTTGCGGCGAGAAGTTTGGGTGGACGGAGAATGGCAAAGTGACTCAAATCAATCAAGGCGATGACAATTCAACAAATGAAGGAGAATCTATGACAACCGAAACCGCCCCCTCATCATTAGCAGGAGTCGCCGCCTCACGCTCATCTTCTCGCAAACCTGGCACGTTGCCGATGGGGGCAGGTTTAGAAGCTCGCGGTGTGCATGCTTGGTTTAACAAACACCTTGCACTTCGAGATGTTTCCCTAGATTTTGGTTTCGGCACAGTCACTGCCCTGATCGGCCCTTCCGGGTGTGGAAAAACAACATTTATCAGAACCATGAACCGCATGCATGAATTCATTCCCGGTGCAGCGATGGCCGGGGAAGTCCTATTGGATGGCAAAGATATTTATGCCGCCGGCACAGATGTTACAAAGATTCGTCTTCAAATCGGAATGGTCTTTCAGAAGCCGAATCCTTTCCCCTCTATGACTATCGGTGAGAATGTTTTATCTGGAATCAAGCTTGCACAACTTAAAGTGGATAATAAGGACGACCTGTTAGAGGAATGTCTGGTTCGTGCCGGGCTTTGGAGTGAAGTAAAAGATCGTTTGGGCGCTCACGGTGGGAGTCTTTCTGGCGGGCAACAACAACGATTGTGTATTGCCCGCTCGCTTGCGGTAAAACCACGAGTATTGCTGATGGATGAGCCTTGTTCCGCGCTTGATCCTGGCTCAACTCTTCGCATTGAAGACACAATTGGCGAACTTGCAAAAACAATGACAATTATTATTGTCACGCATAACATGCAGCAAGCGGCTCGGGTTTCCGACTATACGGCATTCTTCTTATCCGATGGTGGACCAGGTCAAATGGTAGAAGTTGGCCCAACTAGTGAGATCTTCTCTCGCCCAAGAGATAAGCGCACAGAGAATTATGTTTCGGGTCGATTCGGTTAACCAATTGTTCACCAATTGTTGCGTAATCGTTTTACGTTAGTCCAGCCTTAGTTATCTCATTCTCCTATCGTTTGAGGGTCAGTCCATTAACTCGAGAGGTTTCAATGAAAATCAAAAATACATTTAAGGTTGCCGTACTAGGAGCAACTGTCTTAGCTTTAGTTTTAGCACCATCAGCTAATGCAACAACATGGAACTCAGGCGGAGCTTCATCCGTTAACGGCCTTATGGCTGCATGCAAAACTGCCTACCAAAGTGCAACCGGTGATGATTTCCCTTACAACGGTACAGGTTCTGGATCAGGTAAGACCGGCATCCATGCAGGAACAATGGATTTCGCTTTCTCAGATAGCGTTGATACAGCCCCAATTGCTAACCAAATTCACTTGCCAGCATTCGTTTGGCCAGTAGCAATTTTGACCAACCTTGGCGGAACCAACAAACCTTTGACACTTTCGACTGAAACTCTTGCAAAGATTTTCGCCGGAGCTATCACAAAGTGGGATGACCCAGCGATCGTTGCTGACAACAATAAGGACACCAAGGTAATCGTCTATAAGAAGGATGCCTCTGGTGCAGTAGCTAAAGACGCAACTGGAAATCCAATTGTTTCTAAGGTCAATGTTGTTCCAAACCACCGCACATTGCCTAGCAAGGACATCGTAGTTTTCTACCGTTCTGCTAACTCAGGTACTTCAAACAACCTCACCCGAGCATTCAACAATTTGTACCCAGCCATTTGGACAAAGCCAGCAAATGACGCATTCGCAACAGCTTTCCCTGGCGATGTCACAAAAGATCCACGCCACTTCCGTGGTGCAACCGGCTCTGGTGATGTTGCAAACAACGTCAAGGCCACTCCATACTCAATTACATATGCTGAGGTGGGCTTTGCTGCAGCTCCATACAACTTGGCAATCACCAGCGTTGTGAACAAGGCTGGAAACGCCATCGTGCCTTCCAGCTCATCTGCTATGGCCGCCGCTGCAAAGGCGACAGTCAAGGATGATGGAACCGTGACATTTGATTACGCAACAATGGACTCGGATGCTTACCCATTCACAGCAACGACGTACGCTCTTGCATTGACCGATTACGGCAGCGCAACTAAGGGTGCTGGTATCAAGAAGACTCTTGAGTACCTCACTAATAACTGCGCAAAAAATAATCCAAGCCAAGGCTTTGGTGCATATACACCTACCAACGCATTTGCAATCGCTTTTGGGAAGCAACTTGCAAAACTAGGTAAGTAAGACTTCTTCCCTCCAGGAGACCAAAAGCGGTCGGCGAAAGCCGGCCGCTTTTCTCATGTTCGAAAGTAAACGTTGCCCTTGAAACTTTGGCATTTTGAAGAAAATATAAGTGCGCCTGGCAGGAATCGAACCTGCGACAACCGGCTTAGAAGGCAGGTGCTCTATCCAACTGAGCTACAGGCGCTGGAGTGGCTTTGTCGATGCGTAGTCTAGCCAATGATTCCAGTAAGGTTTCCTTTCATGGCCGAGTTTATTTACACGATGAAGAAGGCGCGTAAGGCGCACGGCGAAAAAGTAATCCTCGATGATGTCACTCTTGCCTTTTATCCAGGCGCAAAAATTGGCGTAGTCGGGCCCAATGGCGCCGGAAAATCTACTGTTTTGCAGATCATGGCTGGACTACAGCAACCATCAAATGGAGAAGCATTTCTGTCTCCTGGTTATTCAGTGGGAATTTTGTTGCAAGAGCCACCGCTAGATGAGTCAAAAAATGTTTTAGAAAACGTGCAAGAAGGTGTTGCCGAGACAATGGCGCTGATGGCTCGCTTCAATGCCGTCAGCGAAGAGATGGCTAGTCCTGATGCTGACTATGACAAGTTGCTGGCTGAAATGGGTAATTTGCAAGAACAACTGGATCATCGAAATGCCTGGGATTTAGATTCTCAGTTAGAACAGGCGATGGATGCACTTCGCTGCCCTCCACCTGATGCTGATGTAAAAGTTCTTTCGGGTGGAGAACGTCGTCGAGTGGCGCTTTGCAAGTTGCTTTTGCAGCAACCAGATCTCTTATTGCTTGATGAGCCAACTAACCATTTAGATGCTGAATCTGTGCAATGGCTCGAACAGCATTTGAGTAAGTATCCTGGCACCGTTGTTGCGATTACTCACGATAGGTATTTCTTGGACAACGTTGCAGAGTGGATTCTGGAGCTCGACCGGGGTCGCGCATATCCATACGAAGGCAACTACTCGACATATCTTGAAACCAAATCAACGCGTTTGAAGATCGAAGGCCAAAAAGATGCCAAACGTGTTAAACGTTTGACCGAAGAGCTTGAATGGGTTCGCCAGAATTCTAAAGGTCGCCAGGTGAAATCAAAGGCCCGTCTTGCTCGCTATGAAGAGATGGCAGCTGAGGCTGACAAGATGCGCAAACTCGATTTTGAAGAAATTCAAATTCCACCAGGGCCTCGTCTAGGAAATATTGTCGTTGAAGTTGAAAACCTTTCGAAAGGATTTGGCGAGAACCTCTTGGTAGATGATCTTTCCTTTACCTTGCCACGTAACGGAATCGTGGGTGTAATTGGGCCTAACGGTGCGGGCAAGACAACTTTGTTTAAAATGATTATGGGTGCCGAACAACCAGATTCTGGAAAGATCAAAGTGGGAGAGACTGTAAAGATTGCCTATGTCGATCAGTCTCGTTCTGGAATTGATCCCAAGAAGACTTTATGGGAAGTAGTTTCTGACGGATTAGATTTTATGAAAGTCGGCCAAGTTGAAATGCCAAGCCGTGCGTACGTTTCAGCATTTGGATTTAAGGGCCCAGATCAGCAAAAGCAGGCTGGCATTTTGTCTGGTGGAGAGCGCAACCGTTTGAACTTAGCTCTCACACTCAAGATGGGCGGCAACCTATTACTCCTGGATGAGCCAACAAACGATCTTGATGTTGAAACTCTTGGCTCACTAGAAAATGCACTTCTTGAATTTCCGGGATGTGCCGTAGTTGTCTCGCACGATCGATGGTTTTTAGACCGTGTAGCAACACACATTTTGGCTTATGAAGGCGAATCAAAGTGGTTCTGGTTTGAAGGAAACTTCGAATCTTATGAAAAGAACAAAATCGAACGCCTTGGCGTAGATGCTGCCAGACCACATCGCGTTACATATAGAAAGTTGACACGCTAATGATTCATCACGCTTCAACACATGTGCGCTGGGATGACCTTGATGCATTTGGGCATATTAATAACGCTGCATATCTGACATTGATGCAAGAGGCTCGGGCTGATTTCACTTGGTACTCCCGCAAACTCAGAGGAGAAAAACCAATATTTGCTGACATGGTTGTTGCTCGCGCCGAAGTTGATTATCTCGAGCCAATTCACCAGGGTGGCATCATTGTCGATGTTGCAATCACAGTTTCGCGAATGGGGACATCGTCATTTGATCTTCATTACGTCGTTACCCATGATGGAGTTGTGCGCGCAAGTGGCAAGACAGTGCAGGTTGCTGTTTCTATGGACACCCAAAGATCTCGACCATTGAGTGACTTAGAGCGGGACTTTCTCACGCAATATCTCGAGGTTTTGGTGGAAGGCAAGTAGTGTCCACTCGCACGAAGATGCACCCTGGGTGGATTGCAGCAATAGTTACTTTTTTAACCCTCGTTGCATCAGCTGGATTTCGCTCTGCACCTTCAGTTCTTATAGTTCCACTTGAAGATGCATTTGGTTGGGGCAGAGACCAGATCTCTCTAGCCGTCTCTGTCAACGTTTTACTTTTCGGATTAACAGCTCCATTTGCGGCCGCTTTCATGGAACGATTCGGGATTAGAAAAGTAGTGATGACCGCCCTGAGTGTGGTTGGTGCAGGAGCTGCAGCCACAATTTATATTTCATCTCCATGGCACCTCATTCTGTTATGGGGAGTGGTCGTAGGGGTTGGCACTGGATCGATGGCGCTGGTGTTTGCTGCCACAGTTGCTAATAGGTGGTTTGTTCAAAAGCGTGGCATTGTCATGGGGCTGTTAACAGCAGCATCAGCGACAGGACAATTGATATTTCTCCCCGGACTTTCTATGTTAGCGATGAACTACGGCTGGAAGAGTGTCTCTTTGACGATTGCCGCTGGAGCGCTAGTCATGGTCCCGGTTGTGGCTCTTTTCTTACGAGAGCGCCCTAGCGATATTGGGTTGTTGCCATACGGTGCTCCAAATAATTGGAAAGCTCCGACACCAAGCTCGATCCCTGCCGGCAAATTAGCGATCATTACTCTGAAGGAGGCCAGCAAAGTAAAAGACTTTTGGTACTTGATCGGCTCATTCTTTGTGTGTGGGCTTTCAACGAGCGGTCTGATCGGAACGCACTTTATTCCAGCAGCCCATGATCACGGCATGATGGAAGTTGCGGCTGCCAGTCTTCTTGCATTAGTTGGAGTATTTGATGTTGTCGGAACGATTTTTTCTGGCTGGTTGACAGACAAATATGACCCACGCAAACTTCTCTTTTTCTATTATTTCTTTCGAGGTGTTTCATTATTTCTATTGCCTTCTATTCTCTTTAAAACTGTTCACCCATCAACACTTGTCTTTGTTATTTTCTATGGACTTGACTGGGTTGCCACTGTGCCGCCCACGGTAATGCTTTGTCGGACAATTTTGGGACCAGAAAGAGGGACCGTGGTTTATGGGTGGGTCTTTGCTGCCCATCAAGTTGGCGGCTCAATTGCAGCTATTGGCGCAGCGGTTGCACGGGTGAAATTTGGAGATTATGCCCTCGCCTTTTATACAAGCGGTCTTTTATGCATCGTGACTTCCTATTTTGTTTTACGTATTGCCAAAGGAGTTAACACTGCAGGATTGCAGAGATGAATAATTTCTATGACAGAGTCGGCGGAAGTAAAACCTTTAGTGATTTAGTTTCTCAATTTTATGCGCGAGTCGCGGTAGATCCCATCTTGCGACCAATGTATCCAGATGATGATTTGAAAGAGGCTGCGATGCGCCTTCAAATGTTCTTAGAGCAATATTGGGGTGGCCCCACTACCTATTCCGAAACTCGGGGTCATCCCCGTCTTCGGATGCGACATGCAGGTTTCCATATTGATTCGGCGGCAAGAGATGCTTGGTTGTCTTGCATGAAATCCGCTGTTGATGGCATTGATATTTCACAGGACCTTAAAGATGAGCTTTGGGAATACTTGGAAATGGCAGGCAACTCGCTGGTGAATCAGCCGGATTGAGAGTGATTTCCAACTTTTAAGATTTCGCCATTTCTCAAATACCACAGCGTGCCTTGTGAGTCCCTGACTGTTGTGATGCGTAAGCCCACTTTTTCTACGATGCCTGAAACGTCAAGAACTTCAACTTTGTCGCCTACGCCATATTGATCCTCCACCAACATAAAAAGACCGGAGAGCACATCACGTACGATTGTTTGCGCACCAAGGCCCAGTGCGACACCAATGACTCCGGCAGATGCGATCAGCGGGCCAAGATTTAATCCGAATTCACCTAACACCATTCCTAATGTGATCACCCAAATAACAGCATTTAATGTGCTGCTCAGAACTGTGCCAGTAGTTTTTGCACGTTCTTTTTGGCGAGCGGCCATGTTGCCAGGACCAGGGATGAGGTCTGCACTTGCAAGGCGGTTCATAGTTTTGGTGATCGCTCGCGATCCAAGGCGCTGACCAATGAGTGCGATCAGGAAAATAACGATGATGTGCAGCGGCGGACCGCTAAACCAATCCCAGAGCTTTTGAGTGTGACCAGAGACGCCAGAGGTATTGAGTGCGTCCACGAGGTGAATATTTGCTCTCATAATGGGGCGACTCTACTTTAAACCCTGCGAAATACTGACAGGAGTGGCGCAATTGAGGCAAGATGTGCCAATCGGCGCGAGCCACGCGCCTGATCGGAGCAATGATGTCGCGCACTCTTGTGTTGAACGCAACCTATGAACCCTTAGGTGTCGTCCCAGAGCGCCGCGCCTTAATTTTAGTTCTTAATTCTCGCGCTACTTCACTTGAAGATTCTGATGTCGTTTTGCATTTTACTGGCGGAGAGATTGCCTTGCCATCCGTCATCAAACTCAATCGCTTTGTTCGTGTCCCTTATCGCCATGCAGTACCACTTTCGCGCCGTGCGCTATTTGCGCGAGATGGTGGGCGTTGCGTGTATTGCACTGCACCTGCAACATCGATTGACCATGTCATTCCGCGCAGTCGTGGCGGCGGTCATACTTGGGAGAACGTTGTCTCTGCATGCCATCGATGCAACCATTTAAAAGCCGATAGACCATTAAAGGATTTGGGTTGGCGCATGCGCTCGATTCCGCGTGAGCCAGTAGGCGCTGCGTGGAGAGTGCTTGGCACGGGACGAGCCGATGCACAGTGGCTGCCTTACCTACAACCTTTTGGAGTTATTGAAGCCAGCGCTTAAAGCGCATCCTTTGCTTGTGCTTTAAGGGCGCGAACCAAACCATCACGATTTTCTGCAACACATCGACGAAGCGCACCAGGTGCGCTCTTTCCTGTCACGTCTAACCAATGTTGAGCCGAAGCTAATGTTTTTTCATTGATCACCCAAATAGGGAACAAGAGCGTCGCAGTGGATTCGGCCAGTTCGAATCCCTTTGTTGCCCAAAGTTCGATGAGCATTTCAAAGTAAGGATCTACAAATTGAGCAAGTAACTCACGTTGTGAAGGACGTTGAAATCCTCGAAGCGTTGCCAGGTGGAGAGCATTGGTGAGTTCGCCAGCCACTGCAGCCTTAAATGATGCCTCTTTCGTTTCCTGAGTGGGTAGCGCTGCAATGGCAAAAGCTGCAGACCTTTGTCCGTGCGCGGTGTTATCGAGGGCAAGCTCTGCCTCAATTTGAGATTTGCTCATGAGGCCGCGCTCTACCAGCGAGTTGATCAGATGCCAGCGCAAATCAGCATCAATAGTTAATCCGCGAAGTGATCCTTGAAGCATTGCCTGAACTCGAGCATTTTGGGCACCAGTTGCAGCGCTTGCTGCAAAAGCTCGAGCGAACTGCAGTTGATGGTCACTTTCCGGTTTTGCAGCATCAAGTAATTTCTCAATCCCGTTGGCGACCATCGTGCGCAGAGATTCTCGATTTTTATCGCACGCAAATATCTCTGCAGCGGAATCCAATTGAAGCAAAGTAGTGGTCACCATGGTGATATCGGATTCGCGCTCTAGTGCCTTAAGGGCAGTTGGGATGTAGTAACTTGCACTGAGTTCGCCATCTCGAAGTGAATCCCACAAAGATGCCCAGCACAGTGCTCGGGCAAGTGGATCAGTCAGCGTACCTAAATGAGTATTAAGCGTTGCAATCGACCGATCGTCAAATCTCAATTTCGCATAAGAAAGGTCGCCGTCGTTGATGAGAACCAAATCTGCAACCTTCTGACCAGAAAGCGCCGTTACTTGAGTGAGTTCGCCCGCGACATCGAGTTCTACTCTGGCACGTAAGGTGAGTTGCGAATTGACGATGTCATAGAGCCCAACGCCTAAGCGGTGTGGGCGCAATTGCTTGGAATCAGCCGGCATGGTGGGTACTTCTTGCTTCACTGTAATCGATGTGTATGTATCGCCATTGATCTCGACTATGGGGCGCAAGGTATTAACACCCGCGGTTTGGAGCCACGTAGAGACCCATGGCTTTAAGTCACGTCCACTTGTTGCTTCGATCTGGCTCAAGAGATCTTCGAGGACCGTGTTGCCCCATGCATGTTTTGCAAAGTACTTTTGTAACCCGCCAATAAAGTTCTCACGGCCCACGTGTTCTACCAATTGCTGCAGAACAGATGCGCCTTTGGCATAGGAAATTCCATCAAAATTCGTACGGACCGCATCAAGATCTTCCATCGCAACGGCAATCGGATGGGTAGAGGAGAGTTGATCTTGACGATATGCCCAGTTCTTGCGAGCAGAGTTGAATTCTGTCCACGCGCTCTTATATCGAGTTGCTCCAACTAGAGCGTCATAGGATGCCCACTCTGCGAAAGATTCGTTGAGCCATAAGTTATCCCACCATTTCATCGTGACGAGATCGCCAAACCACATATGTGCCATCTCGTGCAAGATTGTTCCAGCGCGGCCGAGGAAATTTCGCTCAGTGACCTTGCTTCTAAAAACAAAGACATCTTCCGCAAATGTCACGCAGCCAACATTTTCCATAGCGCCCCAGTTGTACTCGGCAACTGAAAGTTGGTCATATTTAGCAAATGGGTAGGCAAGGCCAAATTCACTTTCGAAGTAAGCAAAACCCTGTTTTGTAATAGTAAATATCTCTTCTGGATCCAAATGTGGTGCCAAAGATTTGCGACAGTAGAGCCCCATCGGAATTGTCTTCTTACCAACATAAGTGTCATGTACATGGTGGTAGGGGCCAGCAACAATCGCAGTGACGTAAGTTGAAATAACAGGAGTGGGTTCGAAGCTGGTGTACTTATTATTGGCATCAAGGACTTTCTCATTTGCAACGGGGTAATTTGAGATAACTTCCCAGTGCTTGGGAGTTTTGGCACTCAGGGTAAAAGTTGCCTTGAGGTCTGGTTGATCAAAGCATGCATACATACGTCGAGCATCGCCAGTTTCAAATTGCGTGTAGAGGTAGACCTCGTTGTCGGCTGGGTCTACGAAACGATGAAGGCCTTCGCCAGATTTGGAGTAGATACCTTCTACTTCAAGAAATAGTTCGTTAGATGCTGCGATGGCCGGCAAGAAGACACTTTCGCCATCGTATGTAGAGAGATCGATTGCTGTGCCATTGAGAGTTGCAGTGATTACTCGCTTACCGACTGCATCAATAAATGTGCTGGAACCTGGCTTCAATCCCTTAAAGTGCACGGTTGTTTTTGCGATGAAGGTTTCAGCGCCAGATGTCAGGTCCAAGTCGACTTCGTAACTTTGGACACTTAGGAGGGTAGACCGCTCTGCTGCTTCGCCTTGGGTGATATTTACTCCGGGCACGTGAAACTCCTCTAACAATTGACGCTGGATTCTTCTTGCGCTATCCAACCATGAAAGAGTGTGCGAGTGGAAAGCCCAACGATCAAGAGCTTTAAATTGCGCGGCACGCGTATTACCGCTGCCCAGATCGAAGCCCGTGATCGCTTATGGAGTATTTTCGGCGTTGCTTACACGTCGCAAGTTCTAGATTTTTCTGAAGTATTTACAGATCGCAAGAAGATAATTGCCGAAATTGGATTTGGCATGGGGGAGGCAACGATTGACATCGCAAGGACCATGCCCGAGGTTGGTTTTCTTGCAATTGATGTCCATCAACCTGGGATTGGCAAACTTCTCTCACGGATCGAAGAAACTGGAGTCAAGAACGTCCGGGTAATGGATGAAGATGCTCATCTCATATTAGGGCGCATGGTTAAGGATCAATCCTTGGATGGAGTTCATTTGTTCTTTCCAGACCCCTGGCCAAAGACGAGGCACCATAAAAGGCGAATTGTGAATGCGGATTTTATCGAGCTTCTTGCACGAAAACTTAAAATAGGAGCCACCGTTCATATCGCCACTGACTGGGTGCCATATGCAACGTGGATTGAAGAAAGATTTGCCACTTCGCGGGTATTCAAAGGGGGCGTTGTGGCTCGTCCATCATGGCGTCCGCTTACTCGTTTTGAGGGACAGGGAATTACCAAACAACATCAAGTCACTGACTTTAGCTACGAAAAACTTTAGAGAGAGCCCTTAGTTTCATATTTACTGATGAGTTTGATTCGTCGGACATGGCGCTCGTCGTTTGTAAATGGCGTTGCAATGAATGCGTCTATGAGTTCTTTGCAGACCTCCGGGGTATGCATGCGGCCGCCTAAGGAAATAACATTTGCGTTGTTGTGCTCGCGGGCTAATTTTGCAATCTCAACGCTCCACACCAGCGCTGCACGGATGCCCTCAACTTTGTTGGCTGCCATTTGCTCGCCATTTCCAGAGCCACCAAGAACGATGCCGAGAGATTGGGGATCTTGAGCAGTGGCCTCTGCTGCTGGGATACAAAAGACTGGATAGTCATCAAGTGCGTCATATTCGTGAGGCCCGTGGTCTGTTACTTCATGACCAGATTTTCGCAAGTGTTCAATCAAAATTGCTTTGAGTTCTAAACCCGCATGATCGCTACCGATGTGCAAACGCATGGTGAAAGTCTCTCACGGTAACTGCGCGGAACAGCAAAAACCCGCCACCGACTTCGGTGACGGGCCTTTACTGATGGTTGGGAAGTTTTAGCCTTGAACTGGAGGAGGTGTTAGGCCACCCATCATTCCTGGAGCGTCGTTGTCCATGTGTCCCATGCCACGACCACCAAAGCCACGACCACCCATCATCCCACCAATCTTTCCGCCTGCGCGATTAACCACCGCAGTTACCTGTGCAGTGAGATTAGTTTTCAAGGTAGTCGCTCGTGCTGCGCTAATTTGACCAGCAGTTACAGCAGCATCAATTTTCTTGGTTGCATCTGCAACTAAAGCGGCAATAAGTGCAGGAGTTTTAGATCCTGCGATTGTTGCAAGTGAATCGCCAGCCTTAAGACGAGTCTCAAGTGTCGCAACATCGATTCCGATGGTTGATGCGATGAGAGTTTCTTCAGCTGCACGCATTGGATTAACAGGAGGTTTGGCTGAAGCATGGGCAGCAGCGATCGCTGCATTTATTGCATCTACTTGCGCCTGAGTAAGAGTTCCCTTTGCAACCAAACCAGAAAGTACTGTTGCAAGATCGCCACCTGGATTACCCATGCGACCAGCAACAATTGCCGTCATTGGATTAGGAGTTGTCTTGGAAGCAACAAACTTAGATTTAGCGACTGATTTAGAATTCGACGCACTTGCTAATCCAATTCCACCAATTGAGAGTGCGGCGGTTGTGATTGCAATTGTGATGAGGTGCTTCCTTGATGCCATTTGTTGCCTGCTTTCCATCCCCGGAAGGATTTATTCGTCTACAGCCATTCGCTATCGACTATCCGTAGGAAACTCTCTAACAGTGAAAAAGGTACTGGCAATACCTGAGAATTCGGTCAGAGTTTTGATTCGCCGTGGCGGACCGCGGAACTATTTTCGAGACAATCTGAGCGTGAGGGCTGGGGAGATCGCCGTGAATTTCGGTCCAATTTTGGGGGATTGCCTGATTGTTTGAAGTTTAAGAAAAAGTGAGAATTTTGGAACATATTCCCAACCGCACTAGGAGCGTGCATTATGAAAACCTTTACTTCCCCCATTTATTTTCTTATCACAATGACTTTAGTGGCCAGCGGACTTATTGAAAATCCAGCCTATGGCGCTACTAAATCTAAAGTGGGGCAATTCAAAACAGCAGGGCGAGCCACAACTTCGGGCGCCAGCAACACGATCTTGAGTGGAGTAGCAGCCCCGAAAACGACTCTCGGTATCAACGGAGATTTCTACATCGACACAAAAGCGCTCACTCTTTATGGGCCCAAAGTTGGCGGTAAATGGCCAACGCCTTTTAGTTTGCGTGGAGCAACAGGAGGACCAGGTATCGCTGGTGCAAATGGTGCAGATGCTCGAGTTGTCACTAATGCTTCATCTGTTGCAGGCCCACCGGGGCCTATCGGTGCACGCGGTGAAGTTGGCGCAAAAGGCGCAACTGGTGCAACGGGTGATTCTGGCGCAACAGGTGCGGCTGGATCGAGTGGATCACAAGGATCGATTGGTGCAACAGGACCAGCTGGTGTTGCAGGAGCCCAAGGATCGATTGGTGCAACAGGTGGCGCGGGAGTTGCAGGTAGTAATGGAACAAACGGAACTCAAGGTGCGAAAGGTGATACAGGAAATACCGGAGCAAAGGGTGATGTTGG
>Ga0209829_10001563_pt1 | contig 18332 bp, 23 predicted proteins | sample C_140205_EF_Meta_FD_187311 | JGI IMG/M metagenome (GOLD analysis project Ga0209829, IMG submission 187311) | Freshwater microbial communities from Lake Croche, Canada to study carbon cycling - C_140205_EF_MetaG (SPAdes) (version 2) | ecosystem: Environmental > Aquatic > Freshwater > Lake...
CTAATGATACGTTTAAAATGCACCAACAATTTGAATATTATTTTTAATTCAGTATATACTGGTTCAACAGATTTAGGATTACCTACTCTAACTTCATCGGGTGCTAAATTTGATTATCTAGGATTTATCTACAATGGCACCAGCTGGAATTTACTAGCAAAAAACTTTGGATTTTAATTAGCGATAATATATGGCAACTAGAACATGGAAAACTGCTCCAGGAACAACAGCCTGGGCCCTTGCTAGCAACTGGGTCGAAGGCGCCGTCCCAACTACTAATGATGATGTTATTATCCCCGGCGGATACAACGCTTCTATTGATTTCTCATCTTCTGCAGTTGCGTTCGGTTCGCTAACTGTTCAAAGTGGTGCCGGTGCTGGTGTCACATTTATAGGTACAGCGCTTATAACAGTTTCAGGTGGAGGTGCAAGCCGGGTATTCACGCTGCAAAGCAACACCAAATGGAACGCAACAGGCACGATATCATTTACAAGTACATTGGGATGTGATATAACGGCACCTGTAACATCAGCTATACAAGCATCATTTACATTAGGATCAGCAACTACTACCGCTGCCGCGTGGAAACTACTTAGTTACATTTTTGTGGCCAGTACGAAAACGCTGACACTAACCGGGGGAACTCTCAATTTAAATGACAATACTTTTGAAATTGGATTATTTACCAGCACCGGCACGGTCACAAGATCTATAGTATTTGGATCGTCTGGCCAATTATTATTAACTAGTGCAACTACTTCAACTGTATTCAGCATGACAACTGGTACAGGATTTACGTATACAGGAAATTCATATATTGTAATACAGGCATCAACTGGCGTATCTACTACTAGTACTACTAGGACTATTAATACAACCGGCCTAACAGCCACGAACTGCATGAGTTTTGCCTTTAGGAATGATAAAACTTATGCCGCAGTATACGGCACATACGCCAATGACTTTATAACAATAATCACAGATAGTTATTTTTTGAACCTTGATTTGGCTGGAGAAACTGGTGGTTATGCCAACTCCAGAGTATATAGCGGAACATTGAATGCAGCCGTTACTAGATACGTTGTTGGTCATTTATTTTTAAATAGCTATAACAAACTAGCCGCTCCGAGTACCACACATTCGATAATATTTGCCGATGGTACAACAAGTTCAAACACCATAGTATCTACCAATAGCTCGACTGTTAAATTAGGAACACCGGCGAGTTACGCACAAGGGACTTCAATTACTATTGCTGCTTCTGGAATAACTAATTCAAGCACAGCGACTAATGTGATCACATCTGGCACGACATACTTTGTTGCCGCTACTACGGTTAATACAACAACCGTTACATTGTCTTCAAATGTCAAGAATGCTTATTATGATCTCGATACCAGCGGAGTCCTTATTTTTTCAACCAGCACAGTTGGTGGAACTAATACAGTTTCAGTTGGAACTGTCAAATCGGTAGATTTTGGTGGTGTTACGAATGTGCCAACTGTGGCATTTAGCACCGGCTCCAGTTCTTACTATATTACAAATAGTTTCGCCACTGTGTATGATCTGTTGATTAATACTAGAGGTACCGTTTACATCAAAGATCCTGACTTTACCAGCGGCTATCAGATTACAGTAGGACGTAACCTAACACAAACCAACGGAACTTTATGGAACGACATTGGCGGTAACATATATGTGACAGGTGTTATTTCATGGACCAATGGCACCTTTGTATTTGCAGACGGAGACGACATCAGTACCCTGGCTGATTATATAACGTGTAACGGTATTACTATCACTGCTCCATATACAATAAATGTTGATCCTTACAACATCAATACAGCAACATCTCGCTCATTTTTCCCCGCTCATATAACCCTACTTACCGGTAAACCTACCATAGTAGGTACTCCGACAATTCTTAAAGGTAGAAAATTTGGATTTTTACTTAACTCTGGGGCTGCCCTTAGTGCCATTGCCGATACCACTGGATTATTTTCATATACATTTAATGGTAGCGGAAGTCTAAGTATGGCCGGTATGGTAATGAGAGATGTTAATATGGATGGACACTCAGGAGTAATTGCTCACGCAGCATCATATACAGTAAAGGGCTCGTTCAGTGATTATGCTAACTCATACGCAGCAGGAACCACTGTTGGTGGAACAATAACTCTGTCAGGAAGTGGCGGAACTGTGTCAGATCCTGATTATATTAGTATGTCTGCTGTAACTAGACAAAATTTAGTAATTACTGGATCATATTATCGAATTAGTTTGATGAATCCTGTAACAGTTGGATATGTTCAATTTAATAGCGGCACGGTATATACTAGCAGCTATGGCTTTCTTGATGTCAATGCTCTTTATGTCACTATCGCTCCGGGCGTAAATTTTTACCAAGGTACCGGAGCACGTTTTACAGTTAATGGAAGTGCTCAAACAGTTTTTAATACAACTGGTTGTAATTTCTTAAGTTCAGCATCCATGATACTTTCCGTGTCATCTGCAGCTACGTCAGGCACTAGAACTATAGATTGCAGGAACGGTGGCCGATTGTTCAATGTTAGTTTTACATATCCTGATAGTACACCTGCTAGGGATACAGTTTCTATTCTAGCAGGAACAACATTTAATAGTTTTGATGCATCGGCCCAAAACGGTACACTTAGTATTCCTAGTATGAGTGTGGTGGAAAATTTTGCCAGTAGTGGTGATGTTGGTGTAGTTTCGGGAACACTAACATTGATAAATTCAGATCCGAACGCATCTAATATTTGCGTGCACAATGGAGCAGCATCACCTAGTTTCAATGTAATATTCAATGGTCGAAATACGGTCGGGACTACTCTTATAGGAAATGCTGGCACCGCGATAGGGACAGTTACTGTTAATTCAGGCACAGTGAATGTTGGCGGTATGATTCCAAGTGCATTGACTGTTAATTCAGGAACAGTATTTCAGATGCCGGCTTCGTACTCATATATAAATATGCTCAGTGGTAGTATTTCTATCAATCCTAGAGCTGTTGTTATTTGTAGCCCTAACTCAACAATCTCAATGCAAGGAACTGGAGCTCACACTTTTGCAGGCGGCAGTCATACTTTTGGTATATTAGATTTAGCAGGAACTGGTGCCGTTACTATAACCGGCAATAATACGTTTAATCAAATTACCAATTCCAGTATTCCCTGTACTTTGTATTTGACAAGCGGCACAACTACAACAATGACCACATTTAATATCCAAGGATCTGCAGCGTCTAGGTCAAGAGTATCTAGCACTAGTACTAGTGGGCGAGCAAAAATGGTAAAACCTTCAAGATGGGCAGTTGGTACCACTAGTACATTGGTTTCAACTACTGGACTTTTTCTCGAAGCAGCACCGCCTGTTAGTTATATAAATTTTTCATACATAGACGGCCTAGTTGTTGTCCCACCGTTAAACAAATTTATTGCCCATACATTTCTTAATTTCTTTTGAAATAACCAGAAAGCAGGCACCAATACTCACTGTAATAGCACTACTATCTAGTTTATTGGATAAATCGTCTGATTAAAATTAACTAAATAAAATACCAACTTTATAAAGGTGTTCCATGAAAAAATTTCTACTCGTTCTTTTACTAGCAGCTACTGGTGTAGCTCACGCTTGGACTCAACGAGCCCCACAAAATCCACAAACTTGTCAGGTACACTCACCTTACGGTTTCCCGCAAACAAGTGGTGTACAACCAATTTGCCGTCAAGCATATCTAGTTGGTTATGATGCTGCTGCTAAACTACCAAAATATGTAACTTATGAACTATTACCTCAGAACGCTCTTGGCTGTGTTGCTCGTACTAATGCTTTCGCAACCGACCAATCAGTTCCCGGTGGTGCTACTCCGGCTGACTATGCAGGTACTGGGTATGATAAAGGGCATATGAGTCCAGATGGAGACTTATCATGGGACACACAAGTAGAGTTTGAAAGTTTCTTAATGACCAATATGAGTCCACAACACGGAAGTTTAAATCGTGGAATTTGGAAACTGCTTGAAACAAGTATACGTGGATGGGCAGTACAGCGCAATCAGTCATATACAGTTTATGTAGGTGGAGTTTACAACGCTCAAGATCCTAAAATTGGTTCGGGTGTCGTTGTGCCACACGGTTTCTACAAGATTGTAATTAACAATCAAACAAACGAAATAGCCGGTTGGGCATTTCCGCACACCAAGCCGTATGTTAATCTAGGCAATGATTTAACCAAATTCCGTTTGCCAATCGCACAGATTGAAGCAGTTAGCGGTGTTAAGTTTGCTTTTCCAGCAAATGCCAAAGAATTACAACCTGGCGCAGAGTGGCCTGTTAATTTTGGGGACTTGACTCGAGCAAAAAGAGCCAAGTGTGGTGCTAATGCTGAAGACTAATCCAAACGATTACCCGGTATATCCAGAGGACGATGGCACAGATCGTCCCTGTAATCCGTATAGCCCTGTATGATTACCGTATCTGACGCTGCCAAAGAAAAAATTGTAGACCTTTTATCTGAAGAAAATAATCCAAAATTATCACTAAGGACATTTGTACAAGGTGGTGGTTGTAGCGGATTTAGTTACGGATTTATCTTTGACGAGGTAAAGAATGAAGATGATTTTGAATTTCCTGTAGGTAAATTCAAATTATTAATAGATGCTATGAGTATGCAGTATCTAACCGGTGCCAATATACATTATAAGGAAGAATTAATGGGTTCAAATTTTGTAATTGATAATCCAAATGCACAAAGTACTTGTGGCTGCGGTAGCAGTTTTAGTATATAAGATCTCACCTTAGGGACCGTTGTCGTCACGGGTGTGAGCTTGCTCACACAGGCGTCCGCGCAATTGAACTTCCAGGCGTACTTGGAGCCGGATAAAGTCACCGGCACTAATAAATATACTATGCGAATAACTGAACTATTAGTTGAAACTCAGGAGGCTATTGAAAAACTGCCAGCTGGAGAATATCAAGGCGGAAAAAATTCACTATATGTTCCCACACAGTTCAAATCAAACGTCACTAAAGAGTTACCAGGCGGCAGTGGATACTTATACACTATAGGGCCCGGGCAGTATGGCACTGATATACAAATATGGGATCCCGAAGGACCAGACTATATCAAAGCGACAACCCCGCCAGTTAAACACCCTCGAATGTCAGATGCGGTTTTTAATCAACGAGTTCAATATTGGGAGTATGCCAATAAACGAGCATTAAAAACTCCCGGACAATTGATTGGAAAATTGTCGATTACACCGGCAGACACCTTCTCCAGCCATTTCCCATTACCTAGCGCAGTAAGAGTTGATACTATTACTGTGGATGAAGATTATCGCGGCCAAGGAATTGCCAAGGCATTGTATGGCATTGTGTTAACTATAATGAAATTGCCGCTGGTTGCTGGCCATATGCAAACACCCGGTGGTCGTAAAAATTGGGTCAGCCTTGCCAGTATACCTGGTGTTGAAATGAAAGGGTATGTTGGTTTAGAAACTTATGACCTAAATTCTCGTAATATTGATACAGTAATGGGTCAATTGGGTGGCGAACATATTGGTCGGACTGAAAATGGAGAAGCGTTTTTTGCGTTTGATGTACAGCCCACAACAACTGGAAAAGAATTAGAAGCCCATGTTAAAACTTCGTTGAGTAACATATATGGCAGAGGTAGATTTAATTCTGGCCTATACGCCATTTGGAGAGGAGTATGAGAGCGAGTGAATTTACCAACGATTTAGACGAAGGGTGGAAAGATGCTGCTGTTGCTGGCGTTATTGGATTAAGTGCGCTGAGTGGTGCACAAGATGCCAACGCTAAACAACATCAACAAATAAAGCAGCCTCCTGCTCAGCATCAACAGGTACAGAAAGTTGCTGCTAAGAAATTATTGCCTCCACAACAAATGGATCCTGCTACTAATCCAGAAACTAACAGAATAGCAAATACTATCAATCAACCGGTAGCGGCTACGCTGATTAGGACTGCGCAAAAAGCAGGTATAGTAGGATCTGAATTGGCACAGATGGTAGCACAAGCAGCACACGAAACTGCTAATTTTACCACAATGCATCAGAATATTAAAAATCCACATGATACTTGGGAAATTGGTCGTGGATATTTTCAATTGACACACAAGTTCATGTACAAAGCAGCAAGCCAAGCAATCTTTAAAGATGATAGATTGGTAAAAAATCCTGAATTAGCAGCCGATCCAAAGATAGCAGCACAAGTGGCAGTTTGGTATTGGAAAACTCAGGTCAAAGCACCAGATCCCATGGATACGGCAGCAATAACTAAAAAAATTAACGGCGGTAATACTGGATTGGAAGATCGACATAACAAGTTTGCTGCCATTATGCGTTTGATGAAAAGAGCATAAAATGAAAATTACCGAATTATTAATCGAAGGTCGAGAATCTCAAGCAACATTTGTCGAAATGTTTAAAAAGTTTCTACCTCTGGCCATGGAGGTACTGAAACTTGACAGCTTACCGGAGATGAATTTTGAGCCCGAGATACACACCGGTAGCCAGCCCAGTTTTGGAATGTATGCCAATGAGGGAAAGATTCTTCATGTTGCTATTCTTAATAGACATCCTGTTGATATTTTAAGGACTGTGGCACATGAACTTGTACATTATAGACAAGATATTAGAGATGAGCTCAACGACGAAAGTGGTGCTACCGGTAGCCCAGAAGAGAACCAAGCACATGAACTAGCCGGAGTTGTCATGCGTCACTTTAATAAACGCTATCCCGAATTCTTACGAAGCAGGCCAATATAATGAAATTAGTTTATATACACGGTGCTAGCGCCACAAGTGAGAGCTTTAATTATATTAGAGAATATGTAGGAGGCGACGATTTAGTTATTGATTACGATAGTGCCAATGGATTTCAAAATAATTTAAATCAAATTCAACAGAAATTATCAACTGAAAATGATATATTTTTTATAGCTCATAGTTTGGGTGGAATATATTCTTTACATCTTGCTAACGCAATTCCAAAACAAGTATTAGGAGCAGTCACATTAAGTACACCATACGGCGGCGCAGAGGCTGCTGATTTTGCCAGATACTTTTTACCATTTAGTAGGTTACTTAAAGATATAGGACCACATAGTTGGCCAATGAGACAGGCAGATAATATCAATATATGTCATCCATGGTGTAATATAGTAACTGTTAAAGGAAATTCCCCATGGATATGCGGAGCAAATGATGGAGTAGTTACTGTTGCTAGTCAACGTCATCACAGTGAAGGTATGGATCTAATCGAAGTTGATTATAATCACTATGAGGTAGTGATCAATAAACAGGTAGTAAATTTAATAAAACAAAGAATTGATTTGCACAAATAAGAAAAGCACCCCCGGGGGTGCTTTCTTTTTATATTATTGTGGGCTATGCCCTATATATTTTTATTATAAATTATTTTTTAGTTGTCTTATTAGCTTGATATGCGCTTTGATTAACAAAGCTATACATCCTTTCAGCTGTTTCAAGTACTTTATCTAAACCTGGAAATTCTGGCATAGTGACAGTACTAACGATTTGACCAGTTTTGTCATCTCTAGTAGCAGTCATTTCCCATCCTTGGAATTTGGCATGGAAGTCTTCTTTTACCAAGTCTTTGGCCATACCAAGAATATCTGTACGAATTTCGTAACCATTCTTGTTGAATTTAACTTCTGGCAACTTAGGGGTATCATGTAGTGACATATTATTCTCCTTGTGTGTTAATGTCTGTGTATAAACAGTAACTTATTTTACTGTCTAAGTACTTATTATACGTATCTAATCTATGTATAACAATCTTTATGAGCATTTTAATTTAAAACGCTCGGGATAATTTAACCGTTCCCACTCTTCGTCGGAGACGGGCCACCATTGATTCATTAGATCCATCCTTTGAAATCTTCCATCATAACTCGATGAGCACTGGCATGATCTCCACGCTGCGCAAAATATGTAGCAGCACGAACACGACCAAAGTCTTCTAAAAAGTTATAAATTGATTTTAGTATAACTTTCATGATTACCAGCCTCTACCTGATTGTCTAATATCAAATTGACGAGTAAGGCGATCTACATCACATGAATTTTGTGGTGCGTTTCTAACGATGTATTCTTCTAATGCCGATCCATAAGTTTGTGGCTTTTCAAAACCCTGAAACAACTTGTGGAAGTATTCAGCTATTTGTTTTAACATATTTTATTTTCCTTTGTATGTAAAATGTATTCAGCAGTCTCTCATGGTTTCTACTGAGTCTAATATTTAGTCTTATTGTATGCTGCGACGCACAATTTTTCAAGACTTTATTTTACCAAAAATATATGTTACAATAACTAAATATTACAAAAGGAAACTATCTTGAAAAGAGCCACACGCAGTTTACTAGAAGAACTCAATTCCATTGCTGAAAAGAAAAATGGGGAGGCAGTCATAGAAGCTAGAGCCACGCATGTTATTGATAGCGCAATCAATTTATTGGCCTTAATCAAAGAAAACTTTAGTCCTGATGATGCCTACGAATTAGAACGTAGACTAATTAATAGTATCAAAGGCGGAGATTCTAGTAAATTTACAAGAAGTATACGTAAATTGCGTGATAACAAAGAAACTATTAAACATCTCAAGATAGTCGAAGGCGATCTTAAAAACGACGATTAACAAACCGTTTGAGAAGTTTTTCCGCAAAAGTGATAAATATCTTTACAAAACGCTCCTGAGAGGAGTGGACATATAACAGATAAAGGAGATTATTATGTCAGCAGGAATCACAAAAAAGAATGGTTATTACACAGTCCCTAGCCAACGTCCATCCACAATCAGTTTTTACAAACTAACTATCAATGGTCAAGATGCTACCGGTCAAAACAATGTTGTCGGCGGCACAATTGATCAAATTCTACGTTCAGTATCCCAAATCGCCACTATTGGTATGGTTGGTACTCCTGTATTTTCAGCACCAAATACCACATTGGTTATTGGTTTGGAAGATACTGGTGTTGACGCCAACAGCCCATCTGGTCTAGGATTGGGCAATGCCGTATACACTACTACAGCATTGGCTCTACAAGCAAATATTCGTGCGCTTAATACTGTAAGCAGCATCACACTTAGTGGTACAAGCAGCACAGTAGCTACATTCGCTCTATAATTTAAAACTTATAGTTTGAGCAAAGGGAGTTTTTTAACTCCCTTTTCTTTTGACCATAAATATGTTATATAGGTACTTTATGGAAATAATCGAAATTCAAACATTAGTAGACATTACTAAAACCCGAGTATCACGTGCCAATCAAGGTAGTCAACTGGAATATGATCAAAATAGAAACTTTGTGACATTGATGCAATGTGTAGAGATACGTAGTATAGTTTCATTCGAAGAAGCGCCTGTGGTTGTATCAGACGATGTCAAGTCATATGGTTTTGGTTCTTCATATACTGGAAAACACAATATATGGACATTTAGAATTATTCCAGATAGATCAGGAGTATATAGATCCGAAGATGGAAATATTATAGGTGGATTAATTGACGATTTAGATTCTGTTCCAGTGATAAAAAATTTAACTGAAACGATAAATATTTCAAAGGCAATATTTGATTGTAAAAATCATATTGCTAAAAATACAATCATCAAGGTCATCTCAGGCAATTCTAAGGCAACTGGTTAGTTATATAAACTTATTGGAGAAAATAAATGTCCATCGGACCACTTGAGATTGAAAAAACAAATTTAGAAGTACATGTTGATTTATGTGCTCAACGCTATGATGCATTAGACAAACGTTTAATGTCCATTGAAGGTAAATTTTCTGATTTACAAAAATTAATAGAATCGGGTCATAGCAGTATGACTAAAGTGATCATTGGAACAGCAGGCACGGTAGTAACTGGTGTTCTTAGTGTATTATTTGTTCTATTATCAAGAGCACATTAACGTGAAAATATCAGAGCTGTTGGAGCAAACAATCGCGCCGGTGCCTCCTGGGCAGGGTGGTAAACTTCCACCTACTACGCCAACAGAAGGACCACCTGCCACATCTAACACTCCTCAAACCACCGCTCCAACAGGAACAATGCCTCCAGCTGTAACTCCGCCCAATCCCAATACTCCACAGGTTGGACAACAGATGGGACAACAAACACCATCTGCTGCTCAAACTCAACAAACGCAGCAAGGGATGAAAGATACAATGACCGATCTTGATAAGATTGCTGCTCAAATTGTAGGGCTTAAACAAAAACAACAGCAGATGCAACAGCAATTACAAACTCCGGCAGTATGAAAATACATCAATTATTATCCGGTATTGGTATTACTGTAACCAATGAAGAACAACAATTTATTGAACATCACGATGGTAATGTAAAATTAAATAGTTTAGATGATCACGATCAACGAGTCGCCCAGAATCTTGTTCGCAAAGGCGTATATTCAATAAGTACTGATAACGTCACTTTGACTAAATCAATAAATGAAAAATATTCACGATGAACTCTACGCAAAAATAACTCAAGTTTCTATCCAGGTTAAAAATGAGTTGCGTAAGAAAGGTATTGTAGTACCTGTTCAGAATAAAGATGGATCAGTAACTGTAGGCAATTATAGAATTGTAAAAAATCGAGCAGGATTTTATTCTATACTGGATAAAGATAATGATATCGTGGTTGATTATATCAATTTGCCACAGGCGGCCGCGGTACTAGCAAATGGTTTGGCGCTGGGTAAATTCAAAGATACAGCATTAATCGAATCAGATCAACGTTACGGATATGCGTTATTTGACGAAATGGTACATACCCGGGCTATCAAACTGAGCAAGACCAAATCGTTAGAACAGTTTGAAATTACAGTAACAAAGAATATTATAGCACGAGCTCGTAAAGAAAACTATAAAAACGATGTTATCAAAAGTTTTGAAAAACTTATAAAACTTGTATAAATAAGTACAACCACTTTTTGGAACTCATATGAAGACCTCAGATTTTAATCAAGCTATTACCAGTAGACAACTCAAGGAAAACCTTGAGAAACAATTTGGCGCTCGAGTAAATTTAGAAAAATATGATCGTGAACAGTTAGAAGATATCCGTAATAAATTGCGTACACGTATTTTCCAACAAGAAGGCACAGCAGGTATGAATGATTTGCTTACCAACGAGACATACCAAAAAGATAAAGCAATGTTAGAGTTGCTCAATACAAGGATTAAAGAAATGCTAGGCGAAAATATCAAACAACTACGTGACAAAATGACCGAACTAAGTGAAGCTAAAAAATCTAAACCAGATTTCTTGGATCTTGATAAAGATGGCAATAAAACAGAGCCAATGAAGAAAGCTGCCAAAGACGCCAAAGTCAAAGAAGAAAATGCATTCACTGCTCACAAAAGACCAGCCGATGCTCCAGAGATGAAAACTGGTCAATCTAAAAAAACATCTAGTGGTGGAACAGCTACCAAGACTGCTAGCGGAACAGTTCACAAAGCCGGCTCCAAAGGTTATGGTAACAAGTGGGATGGTAAGACCCAAGACGAACCTGCCAAGGCATCCAAGGCTTCTAAAACATCTGCTGAAAAGAAAGCAGCTAAAGCTAACGATATCAAATTACCAGCATGGAAGGGCAACGTTACTCGTCATAGCAGCAACCATGGTGCCGATCGTGATGACGGAACCGGTGACGAAGTCAAAGAAGGAATGAAGCATCCTGAAAGCTGTAATTGCAAAGAATGCATGGGCATGTATGAACGCGACGAGGGCAAACACAACAACGGTAAGACCACCGGCTTCAAAGCAGTGGCTAAAAAAGCTGCCAAGGAATATGGCAGTAAAGCTGCGGGTGAACGTGTGGCAGGCGCTGTACGCAACAAGATGAAAAAAGCCGGTCAATTAGAAGAAAGTCAATTCAAACACAATGTTCGTTTTGTGAATGAAAGCATTGGATTTTATTTGTCCGAAGATGAGGAAGGCAAGGCCAAAGCCATTACTGCTGCGGGCGATATAGTTAATGATTTTACCAGTTGGATGCAACGTGTTGGTTCTTATCAAACTAAATCCATGATTGAATTGGCTGATGCTATCCGTGCCGATTTTGGACAAGCTGAAGCAGAAGCATTTAAAAATGCAGTTGGACCAGCACTGAGCGCTTCTTTAGAAACATTGACTCAACAACGCGAAGCCATCAGCAATGCGGTTGCTGCGTTGGCAGGTGGTGATGTTCCAGAAACACCAATGGGAATGGAACCAGCAACTGAGCCAGGTATGGACATGAGCAAGCCAGACGCAATGAATCCAGAACCCGAAGATGAGTTTGGTGCCAGTGATGCTGCTGCTGGTATGGGTACCACCGGTCGTGAAATGCGTGAAAGTAAGTTTGCCCGCAAACTACAGGAATCGCACAGTATTATGAGCAAACTATCTCGATGAGATTATTTGAGGTAGATCAAGGTTCTGTTAGGGATGTCCTAGCCGTACTACAGGGTCTTGCTAATAAACCCGGTGCTCAGCAATCGTCTGAGCTACCGTTCTCAACAGTGTTAAATATTTTAAAACCATTTTCATTGGGCATTAGTACACCGGATGGATTGATAGCTTTAAAAAATTCTATTGATCCAACCGGGGATGTTTTTGATGTAAGCAAAGATGGCAAAGGAACTGTGATCCTAAATACACAGGTAAAAAATCCTGACCAACAGCAACCTAGTAAAACTTCCGGCGGTCCTAGTATGGATGCCATGGCATCCAGTAATGCCAAAACATTAACCAAATAGTTGTATTCAAGTTCACATAGTGTTACAATAACATTATGATTACTTATACTCCACCTCCGTTCATTGAACGATTCCAATATAAAAATTGTGTACAGATCAATGATCCGGTTACACGTAAACGTGTTTATCAAACACCCGATGGTGAACGACTACCTAGTGTAACAACTATTCTCGGAGCAACCAAGGATATGACGGCTCTTAATGAATGGCGCCGACGTGTCGGAGTAGAAAAAGCACAACAAATCACTACAGAGGCTGCTGGGGTTGGTACAGCTATGCATGCCAACTTAGAAAGGTTCTTGATCGGCGAGCAGCGTCAACCCGGTAATAATCCGGTACACATCAAAGCCAACGCAATGGCCGATCGAATCATTGCCGAAGGTCTCAGTAAAATGAGTGAAGTATGGGCTATGGAACAAAGTCTATACTTTCCTGGACTATATTCTGGTACCACTGACTTAATTGGCGTATATGATGGGCAACCAGCAGTTTGCGATCATAAACAAACCAATAAACCAAAGAAAGCAGAATGGGTTGAAGATTATTATCTGCAACTTATGGCATATATACTAGCACATAACGAAGTCTATGGTACAGATATACGCCGTGGTGTTATCTTTATGTGCAGCAGGGGCGACGACAGTGTCAAAGTAGGTGGCGAAACATATCAGCAATTTGATTTAAAGCCCGAAGATTTTAACAAATATCAGGATTTATGGCTTACAAAAGTAGATGAATACTATAAACTAACTGCCTAGGTAAATGAATATCCAGCAATGATAAATATCCTATAAAGAGGATAATTTCATGGCTGTAATAGAAATTGCAAGAATTCAGGTACGAAGAGGACAAGAAGGTATCACCGGTATGCCCCAGCTCGAGGCCGGTGAATTTGGTTGGGCCGAGGACACTCAACATCTCTACATTGGAAAACGTATTGCCGAAGGTGCTAATTCTGATGAAAATACTAGAATATTAACTGAATTTGATCTAAGAAATATTTCCGATTTACTAAGTGGAGCAAGTACCGCTACTATTAATACTCTATATCAGTACAGAGCTGGTATATCATATGTTAGTACTTCATCCGGTGTACGTACTCTGCAAAACAAGCAAGATGATATTGTAAATCTAGCAGATTTCAAAGTTATTCCAAGCTCCACGGCTACGGATATATCAAGTTATTTTAAAGCCGCTGTACAGACTCTATTCAATAATAATACCAATGTTACCGATACCCGTAGAACATTAAGAATACCTGCCGGTAATTATATAATCACCAAAGCTATTGATCTTCCGCCGTATACTACTCTCGTAGGTGAAGGTATGGGTATCACCACACTGATATTAAACAGTACCAATACAAATATGTTTAGAACTGTCGATGGACTCGGAACTGCGTTTGATGATGGTATGCGCACAGGTAGCACTAGTTCAAGAAACATATCAATCAGTAACATGACCTTGGCTTATGCTGCCGGCAATGTAAATGATAATGCTTTATTATCATTAGACAATACAGAAAATCCAATATTAGAAAAAATAAGATTTACTACACTAGGATCTAGTTTATCTTCATCCACATTCTTCAGTACAGGAACTGCTGTTGCACTGCGCGGGTCTATTGGATCTGATGAAAGTAGTATCATCTGTAAAAATATAATTATTAAAAATTGCCACTTTGATAGCATGAGATTGGGTATATATGGATACGGATCTGTATCTCGACCAACCATTGATAATAATTTAATGAGCAACTTGAATAAAGGCATTTACTTCACCTCAAGTTCAACATCTGATATACCACCATTGAATATGATCGCTTCTAAAAATAAATTTAGATTTATTCTCAATCAGGCCATACATGTTACTACAAATACATATCGCACCAATCATATTAGTTCCGAAAATACATTCCATTATGTAGGCAACAATGGTTCCATGCCCGATGAGACGATCACTACAACTTCGACCAGTATTATGACTTTTGAGACCGATGGTAATGTATCCAATAATGATTCGTTTAGTCGAAGAGAATCTGCTGATATAAATCCTAATTTTTATTATAATCCATTTGTATCAGGTAGCGGCACAACCAAGATTAATAATTCATTGCCGCGTTACAAAACAATTTCATCCGGAACAGCTGATCAAAGCGTTATTAAAATACCGCTGACCCGATATGACCAAGCAGGATATATTGATTATCAACTGGTCAATTCTAGCGTTAGTCGCAAAGGACAATTGCTTTTAAACATAGCTGCCGATGGTTACGCTTCTGTCAGTGATTATTATAATTATTCTGAAATTGTTCCTGGATCAAGTAGGAATTTAATCTTTAGTACAGATTTATCAAAATCCGATGCTACTACTAGTACATATAAAAATTATATTACTATAACATGTTCTAATCTTTCAACAGCCTCTACATATTTAGAGTATAATGTTAATTTAATGGTGTAATTATGTTTTTGTATTCAGCTGAGGACAGACTATCTGCCTGGGCAAAACATCGAGCAGATATCAACAATAGCGAGTTCTCGTTACAAGACGTGTGTGACTTTTGGATCAATGCTCCATATATTCCATATAATAAAAATATCGACCCGTATAATCCAAAAGAGTGGCCCACTCCTTGGGAAATTTTGATTGAAAACAAATATGACGATTTTACCAAAGCGTTAATGATGGCTTGGTCATTAAAATTGACAAAAAAGTATCAAGAATCAATTATAGAAATTAAAACACTTGTAAACTCACAAAAAACATGTTATTATAATATAGTGTGTGTTGATAATACATGGGCATTGAATTACAATGATAGCGGCCCAATTTTAATTACCGAGTTACCGGACTCGTTTTACCTAGAAAACCTAATTGAGATTAGGCCTCCGCGGTAAATATCTTCCTCAACACAAATAAGAAGGTTAAAAGAATAATTTATGATTACAGTTGTTAAACGCAACGGGGAAAGACTTCCACTTGATATCGGAAAAATACAGCGCCAAGTGGCACATGCATGTAAAGGTATAGACAATGTTAGTCCTAGCATGGTAGAGATCAAGGCCCAAATTGAACTACATGATGGAATGACCACAGAAACCATTGATCAACTATTGCTCAAGGCCATGGTAGATTTGATTGACGAAACCGAAAATCCAGAAATCAACAACGTAAACTATCAGTATGTGGCAGGTAGACAACGTGTGAGTATGCTGCGCAAAGAAGTATACGGGCAATACGAGCCTCCGGCTCTTTATGACATTGTAAAGAAAAATGTTGATAAGGGCATGTATACTAGTGAATTGTTAGAATGGTATACAAAGGCAGAATGGGATATCATTGACCTATTCATTGATCACGACAAAGACGAAGAATATACCTACGCTGCTATTGCGCAATTAACTGAAAAATATCTTGTACAAAATCGCGCCAGTGGAGAAATTTTTGAAACTCCTCAGGTTCGTTATGCTATCGCAGCAGCGACAGCATTTCATAATGAACCAAAAGAAACTAGATTAAAATGGGTAAAAGAATATTATGAATGTGCAAGCGCAGGACATTTTACATTGGCTACACCAGTTTTGGCTGGACTTGGAACAACCACTAAGCAATTTAGCTCTTGTGTATTGATTAGCTCAGATGACACTCTTGATAGTATCTTCGCTAGCGGCGAAATGATGGCCAAATATGCCTCAAAACGAGCCGGAATTGGCCTAGAAATTGGCAGAATCAGACCTTTAGGCGCATCAATTCGCAACGGTGAGATCAAACATACTGGAATGATACCTTTCTTGAAGAAATGGTTTGCGGATTTGCGATCATGTTCACAAGGTGGTATTCGCAACGCATCGTGTACAGTTACATTCCCTGTTTGGCATTATCAATTTGAAGATCTTATTGTATTAAAGAACAATCAAGGTACAGAAGAAAATCGTGTTCGGCAGATGGACTACTCAGTAGTGGTCAATCGAATGTTTTGGAATCGTTACAAGCGTGGCGAAACAATGAGCCTGTTTGATCCGCACGATGTTCCAGACCTATACGAAGCCTACTATCGCAGCACGGAAGAATTTGAACAACTATATCTAAACTATGAGAAGCATCCGACAATTAAAAAGAAAATCGTATCGGCAGATGAGATATTCAAAAATGGAATCCTTAAAGAAAGGACTGATACTGGGCGCATATACCTTGTCAACATCGACAACGTCATCGCACAAGGTCCGTTTGATACAACTATTGATCCCATATATCAATCAAACCTATGCCAAGAGATACTTTTACCCACCCGTCCTTTCCAACGAATTGAAGATCATGAGGGGCGAATTGCTCTTTGCACTCTTGGCAGCATAAATTGGGGAGCATTCCGTAACCCGCAAGAAATGCGCAAGGCATGTCGTGTATTAGTTCGTAGCCTAAGCAACTTATTAAGCTATCAGGATTTCCTAAGCATACAAAGCAAGTTAGCTAATACAGATTTTGAGCCACTAGGTGTGGGCATTACTAACTTAGCCTACTGGCATGCACGTAAGAGTTTTAAATACGGTGAAGCTGATGCATTAGCAGAAGTCAAACGTTGGATGGAACATCAAGCATTCTACCTAACTGAAACAAGTGTTGAGCTTGCCCAAGAGCGTGGGCCATGCGGGCGTAGCCAGTACACTTACTATGGTAAGGGTGTATTTCCTTGGGAACGTCGTGCAGCGGGTGTTAACGAACTAACTGACTTTACACCTAGCCTAGATTGGGAACCATTGCGTACTCGTATGATCAAGTACGGCATTCGTAATGCTACCTTGATGGCCGTGGCACCGGTTGAATCAAGCAGTGTTGTTCTTAACAGTACCAATGGTATTGAAATGCCCATGGAACTTATCAGTGTTAAAGAATCAAAAGCCGGATCTTTCGTACAGGTCGTGCCAGAGTACAAACGTCTAAAGAATCGTTATCAACTCATGTGGGAACAAAAGGATTGTGTTAACTATTTGAAGACATCTGCAGTTCTTGCAGTGTATATTGATCAAAGCATTAGTACAAATACATTCTACAGTCCTAAACATTTTAAAGATGGCAAAGTGCCAGGTACACTGATTGCTAAGAATTTAATGCTAGCATACAAATGGGGCTTGAAGACGATCTATTATAGCCTACTTGATAAAGTTGGTGCAAAGAATATACTAAACACTCAAACAGTCAGTATAGAAATCAAACAGCCTGCCGCAATGTATGAAGAATTAGAAGACGACTGCGAATCTTGCAAACTCTAGGAAAAACTATGTCAAAAGAACAATATAACTTAACCAAACAAACCAACTATCTTAAACGTACCATGTTCCTTGACCCAGCTGGGCCCGTGACTGTGCAACGTTTTGAAGAAGTTAAATATAAAAAATTAGCAGATTACGAAGCTATAGCCCGTGGATACTTTTGGGTTCCAGAAGAGATTAGTCTTACCAAAGACAAGATGGATCACAAAGAATCCTCAGATGCTGTCAAACATATTTTCACTAGTAA
>Ga0209829_10001564_pt1 | contig 18327 bp, 19 predicted proteins | sample C_140205_EF_Meta_FD_187311 | JGI IMG/M metagenome (GOLD analysis project Ga0209829, IMG submission 187311) | Freshwater microbial communities from Lake Croche, Canada to study carbon cycling - C_140205_EF_MetaG (SPAdes) (version 2) | ecosystem: Environmental > Aquatic > Freshwater > Lake...
CATTTGTCACCCCTCAGGAAAGATACCATTGCCCTATAATCCAGCAATACCGACAAAGTAAGGAAGCGCTATGGCTTTATTCATTCAATCTGCTAACGCATTAGTCAGTCGGGTTGCTCAATGGGTAGGCGCTCTTCCACAGACAACCACTGCTACGGCAAACTCAATAGTTACTTCTACTGGCGTAATTACAACCGCAGCAAACCCATTAGCAGTTATACAAGTTGGCGACTTTATTGGTTACAACCAGCTATACCCATTTACTGTAGTAACAGCGGTAAGTAGCACGACCATTACAGTTAACGATCCTGACAATACATGGGGTGACGCGACATTACCAGTAACTATATTAAAACTGCCAACCCAGTCTGCAATGGAAATTCAAAGTTCTATTCAGTTTGCTGAGTTGAAGATGCGTACTTTAGAATTACCTTCTTTGCGCTCTAACCCATATGATGGAACAAGTCCATCTATATTGACAACCGATGTAAATGGTATGGCTCCAATTCCAGCAGATATGAATTGGCCTATTTTGTTTTTCCAAGAATCTAATGGATATGGAGCTTCTGGAAACATGGGTCCTTGGATCATGTACGACCGCGTGGGTGACCGTGAGATCATTCGCAGGCGCATGATTGACCAACTGTATGTAAGACCTTTTGGTGTACCAAGGGTGATACGTGGTAGTTTTTCTGAAGTGGGTCCAAACTATATTTTTACTCCAAACCCAGGCAATGCGGTCACTATAAAAGCCTATTACTTCAAAACATTTCCATTTTTATTTGGACCAACTGGTGACAATTTAAATCCTGTTGTTCAAAACAATGCTGTCTTATCGTCTTTCCCTGAAGGTTACTTTTATGGTACTTTAGAAAGTTATTACGATAAGAATAAAAACACACCAGAAGCTCAAAAATGGGCTGCTCGTATTGAAGAGGCATACGGCCTTATTGAAGATCAAAACTTTAAAGACAAATGGTCTGGTGGAGATAGACACCTTACATCTGAATTCCAGCCACGCGACTATCGCTACAGCTTTAAATAAGGACAAGACATGGCAACAGGCGGTCTTTACGGTCAAAGTCCTAATGGAAATCTTATTGCTCAGGCTGGGGCTCAAACATCTGGGTTATTTGGAAAAAGTCCAAACGGTACAGTAGTTGCTACACCTAGTAGCGAATCTGCTGGTCTATATGGCAATGGAACTAATTTTGGTGGGACATACTTTGAGTATTTTATATTTCAAGTATCTTCTAGCCAACCTGCCACGCCTACGGGTGGATCATGGAGTTTTACAACTAATACTGGAACTGCTCCAACTGGCTGGACAAACGTACCGCCAGCATCTGTTGCTTATCCAAACAATGTATGGGTATCAATTGCGCTTGTAAATTCAAGAGGTGATGCAACACTGACTTGGTCAACACCAGGTTTATTTGGTGTAGTTGGATTGTCTGGATACAGTGGCATAAGCGGTTATTCAGGCATATCAGGTTATTCTGGATATTCAGGAATATCAGGATATTCAGGTTTTTCTGGGTACAGTGGATCAGGCGTTAGTGGCTATTCTGGAATATCTGGATACAGTGGGTTTAGTGGATATTCAGGAATTTCAGGGTTTAGTGGCTATTCAGGAATATCTGGGTATTCGGGAATAAGTGGCTATTCAGGAATCAGTGGTTATTCTGGCATATCAGGCTACAGTGGTATTAGTGGTTATTCTGGTTCTGGAATTAGCGGTTACTCAGGTAGTGGAATATCAGGGTATTCAGGTTTGGGAATAAGCGGATACAGTGGAATTAGCCCTGCAGGAAAAACAGTAAGTCTTACTTCACAAAGTATTTCTACTGGCAGTAAAACTTTTGTTGTTGGAGATGCATTAATAAATTCTGTTTTTATTAATGGAAGCAGAGTAAGAATTGCATATGCAAGCTCAGTAACAGACACTTATATGGAAGGTGTTGTTACAGGATCAAGTGGAACAAACTTAATTGTAAATGTTTCATATATTGTTGGTTCTGGTACTTATAGTTTATGGTTTATTTCGCTTGCAGGAGATTTAGGAATTAGTGGATATAGCGGAATAAGCGGTTATAGCGGCATATCAGGATATTCAGGCACATCTGGCTATTCAGGCATATCTGGTTACAGCGGGACTAGTGGTTTCTCAGGTATTAGTGGTTATTCAGGTATTTCAGGATATAGCGGAATTTCAGGCTATAGCGGATCTGCTGGTTTGGGTGGAACCATTGGTTCGTATGGTTCGTTTTACGACACAACCAATCAAATAACAACCGTCAACACACCTACTGCTGTTACCTTAAATACAACATCTGGCAGCAGTGGTGTAACCCTTATATCTGCAAGCCAATGGCAATTTTCTAATGCTGGAACTTATAGCATTACCTATTCCATTCAGTTTACAAACCACAGCAACTCTTTAGGAAACACACAAGTTTGGCTAAAGAAAAATGGAACCAATCTTGCGGATAGCAACACGCATTTTGATGTGCCAGACAAACAAGGTGGCTCATATTTATCTGACGTTTTAACTGTTAACTATGTTTTAGATGTTGCAGCTAGTGATGTGTTCCAACTTTATTGGGATACAACAAATGCAAGTGTTTATATTGAAACTCTTGCTGGCAATGCAACATATCCATTAACCCCTTCTGTAATCTTGACTGCTACGCAAGTGATGTATACCCAAAGCGGGTATAGCGGGTTAAGCGGATACAGTGGCATCTCTGGTTACTCAGGAATTTCTGGCTATTCTGGGATTAGTGGCTATTCTGGAATTTCTGGTTATAGCGGAAGTGGCATTTCTGGATATTCTGGCATTTCTGGGTATAGCGGCTCTGGAATTTCTGGTTACTCTGGAAGCGGGATAAGTGGCTATTCAGGAATATCTGGGTATTCTGGTTCAGGTATAAGTGGCTATTCAGGAAGCGGAATTAGCGGGTATTCAGGTCGTTCTGGTTATTCTGGTTCGGGCATTTCTGGATATAGCGGTAGTGGAATAAGTGGATATAGTGGTAGCGGAATTTCAGGATATTCAGGTAGTGGAATTTCTGGCTATTCTGGAAGTGGCATAAGCGGCTATTCAGGCATTTCTGGATATTCAGGTTCAGGAATTAGCGGATATAGTGGTAGTGGAATTTCTGGGTACTCAGGAATTTCGGGATATTCAGGAAGCGGTATTAGCGGATATTCTGGAAGTGGAATTTCGGGATACTCAGGAATTTCGGGGTATTCTGGTTCAGGCATTAGTGGTTACTCAGGTTCAGGAATTAGCGGGTATTCGGGTATATCTGGTTATTCTGGGTCGGGTATTAGTGGTTACTCTGGAATAGGTACATCTGGCTATTCTGGTATTTCTGGATATAGTGGTGTATCAGGATATAGCGGTACATCTGGTTATTCAGGCATCTCTGGGTTTTCTGGCATATCTGGTTATTCAGGTACAAGCGGTTATTCTGGTATATCTGGATTTAGTGGAATTAGTGGATATTCAGGTTTAGGATATGCAAACTTAACATCTGCAACTTCATTTGCTATTGGCACAGGTTCTAAAGCTTTTACGGTCAATCAGACGCAAGGAACAAATGCGTATGTTGTTGGTATGCGTGTTCGCATCAACAATACAACCAATTTTATGGAAGGGCAGATTACTGCTTATTCAACTACAACACTAACTGTAAACGTAGACTATACAAGTGGTTCAGGCACATTTACAGCGTGGACTTTTGATATTGCTGGTCAAGTAGGTACTAGCGGTTATTCTGGAATTTCTGGTTATTCAGGTACTAATGGTACTAACGGTACAAGTGGTTATTCAGGCATTTCAGGTTACTCAGGCAGTAACGGTACTAACGGTACTAACGGCACATCTGGATATTCTGGTATATCAGGTTATTCAGGCAGCAACGGAACTAATGGCATAAGTGGATATTCAGGTATTAGCGGCTACTCTGGTAGCAACGGGTCAAATGGCACATCTGGATTTTCTGGATACTCAGGCAGCAACGGCACAAACGGTACAAGTGGATTTTCAGGATTTAGTGGTTATTCAGGAACTAATGGCACAAACGGAACTTCTGGCTTTTCTGGTTTTAGCGGCATAAGCGGTTATTCAGGAAGTAACGGAACTACTGGTACATCTGGTTTTTCAGGGTTTAGTGGCATATCTGGATATTCAGGAATTTCTGGATATTCAGGTTCTGGCGTTAGTGGTTTTTCTGGATTCAGCGGATATTCAGGTACAAACGGATCTGTTGGTCTTGGCCTTTCTGGATATAGTGGCTACTCTGGTTCTAATGGATCAAACGGTACAAGCGGATTTAGTGGGTACTCTGGTAGCAATGGATCAAACGGAACGTCTGGGTTTTCAGGATTTTCAGGCTATTCTGGATCTGGCTTGTCTGGCTACTCTGGTTCAGGAACATCAGGATTTAGTGGCTTTAGTGGTATCTCTGGGTATAGTGGTGCAACATCTTCTAGTAGGGTGTTGCAAGTGGTGCAAGCAACAAAGACAGACACATTTTCTTTGACAGGCACAACCACTTTTACAGACATAACTGGACTGTCTGTTTCAATTACACCATCGTCATCTTCAAATAAAATTTTGGTTCTTTATACTGTGCAAGTGGGTACAAATGGGTATTGTGATATTCGGCTGTTGAGAGGTTCAACGGTTATTGCTCAGGGAGATGCGGCGACTGGGCAAACTCAATCGACCACACACTCAGGACCAATAGCCGACACAACACAATTACATCATTCTATAATTTGGCTTGATAGCCCCGCAACAACTTCCTCCACAACATATAAATTGCAATTGGGAAACCCATACACTACTGGTTATACCGCTACTATTAATCGTTCTATAACTAACGACGCCGCTTTATATACGGCGCGTACAGTTTCAAGCATTACAGTAATGGAGATAGCAGCATGAACCACAAAGCAATTTTTGCTCTTTACACAAATGTTGTCAGCATCGATGACGGGGCTGGTGCTTTTGACGCTGAAGGCAACAAAGTAACTATTGATATGTCGGCAGTCAACGCATGGGTTGACTCAGAAGCATACAAAGCCAAACGACAACCAGAGTACCCTCCAATAACTGACTATTTGGATGGCATAGCCAAGGGTGACCAAGCACAGATTTCTAAATATATTGCCGATTGTCAAGCAGTTAAGGCAAAATACCCTAAAACATAGTAAAGGAAAGCATGAGATATAGCATAGTAATTCCAACGTACAACCATTGTGAAAAATACTTAAAGCCCTGCATTGATTCAATAATCAAGTACACAGACATGACTGACGTAGAGTTGGTCATTTCTGCTAATGGGTGTACAGATAACACACAATCCTATCTAAACTATTTACATTCTGCGATACCGCATCTGCGCGTTACATGGAGTGATAAAGCATTGGGTTATTCCAAAGCTACCAATGAAGGCATTAAGATTAGCACGGGCGAATACATCATCCTGCTAAACAATGATACGGTTTTGTTGGATCAGGTAAAAAATCAATGGCTGGAAATGCTACAAGCACCGTTTTTACAAGATGAGCGTGTAGGAATTACGGGGCCAATCGTTCAGCACTCTCCAGACGCAGGTCGTGATTTCTGTGTATTTTTCTGCACAATGATTCACAAAAAAGTGTTTGACAAAATTGGTTTACTGAATGAAGAGTATGGCGTAGGAACTGGTGAAGATACGGAGTTTTGCATTGAAGCAATAAATGCAGGATTTACTATGGTTGAATCTGCTCCAAAGACTTTGGAGAATCCAGAGCTTTATGTTGGTGGTTTCCCTATCTATCACAAGGGCGAAGGGACAGTGCATGACCCTGAGTTGGTGCAAGACTTCAATAATATCTTTGCCAAAAATGGTCGCAAACTAGCAAGAAAATACAACCCAGAACATTACAAATGGTCTTTGATGAACAACTGGGAAAGATATATGGCGATCAAGGGTGAAGAAGTTCAACCCCGCGAGAGGGCAAGATATCTCTGGGCAACAAATAAATTGCAAGGAAAAAAAGTATTAGAGATAGGTTGCTCTAATGGTTACGGATCACAGTTCTTTGGCAACACCATTGAATACATCGGACTAGATTACGATGAAAAAATTATTGAAGTTGCAAAAGAAGAAGGATGGGGAGACAACAAACAATTTGTCCACGCAGACATAAACACTTTTGAATTAGAACAATACGACGTTATCGTGGCGATGGAAGTGATTGAGCATTTGGAAAATGGATTGGAAGTCGCGCAAAGATTAAAAAATCATTGCAAACGCCTACTGATTACGGTTCCCTACATGGAGCCAGTGGGATTTTGGGGGCATCATCATAAATTGCATGGATTAAAAGAACGTCATTTAACTGGATTCACATATCAATTTATGGGTGAGCAAGGGCAGATTAGCGACACACCATTTGAAGGCATGAACCTAATGCTGTGTGAATACAATGTCTAAGGTACTTTGCTCAGTAGCGACTAGAGGGCGTTATTCAACGACCCTTCCCCTAACCCTACAAGCCATCATCAATCAGACCAAAAAGGTCGATAAGCTCGTTATCTTTGACGACAATGATGAGCCTAAAGACATGCGAAACGAGTTGGTATACAACTACTTTTTCCAAATGTTGGATATCAAAGGAATCCCGTGGGAATGGGTTTATGCACAAAAAAAAGGGCAGCACCATATCCATCAGATGGCAAACACTATGGGCTATGAGTGGGTATGGCGGGTAGATGATGATGCTGTGCCAGAGCCTAATGTCTTGGAAAGCTTGTATTCTTTTAACTATCCAAACGTAGGTGCGGTAGGAGGTTCAATCCTTACCCCACCCATCATGGATACATCCTTGGCTACAGGAAAAATAGACAACATCAACTATGAACCCAATATCCAGTGGGGGATGATTGATAGTTACAAAAAGGTAGAACACCTGCATTGCTCATTTCTTTACAGGGCTGGCATCCAAGACTACAACTTAGGTTTATCAAGGGTCGCGCATAGGGAGGAAACTCTGTTTACCTACGGCCTCCATCAAAAGGGCTATGACATATTTGCAGTCCCAAATGCAATCTGTTGGCATTTAAAAAATCCTGATGGCGGTATCCGTAGTGAGACCAAACAGGAAATGTATGACCATGACGAACAAATATTTAAAAACTATATGCGGTTTAAAGATTACACAGTTGTAATTCTTAATTGCGGTCTTGGAGATCATTTGGTGTTTAGCAAAGTACTTCCAAAAGTTAATAATCCTTTAGTATTCAGTTGTTACCCAGAAGTAATTGCAGGACGTTCTATTGCAGAAGCCCAAATGATGTTTGGAAACATTGATCCTTGGAATATTTACGCTCAAATGGATAAATGGAAATGGACGGAAAGTCTAGAAAAAGCCTATGAAAAGATGTATCTATGATTGTTATTTCACCTTTTTCTAAAGCATTGCTTAGTGGTAAAAAAAACCCTAAGAACTATCCATACTGGGAAGAGTTGATTACTTTGATTAATGAGCCTATTGTCCAAATAGGAATAGAAGGTGAGCGCCAGTTAGTTCCAGACTTTCGTAAGAACCTGCCTTTAAGCGACCTTAAAGCATTGTTAAAAGAATGCCGTACGTGGATATCCTGTGATAGCTTTTTACAGCATCTAGGCTGGATTGAAGGCAAACCTGGCATTGTGTTGTGGGCTGTATCTGATCCATTAATCTATGGACATCCTGAAAACACCAATCTTTTAAAAGACAGATCCTATTTAGCGCCAAATCAATTTTTATGGTGGGATGCCTATGAATTTAATGCGGATGCCTTTGTAAGTCCACAAGAGGTATCAATGCACCTATAATTGTGGAAAAGCTTTAAAATTGGGAATATATTGTCCCAGAGGAACATATGGCTGAAAACTACACGCCTCTACGAACCCCTTTTACACAGATGAGCTTTACGCCAGATGTGCCGAGCAACGCTTTATCTGCCAACGAATACAACTCAGGACTTAATGTTGAATGCGATGTTAGGGGCATTCGTAAAGTTGCTGGCGAACAGGAAATATTGTCCACAATTACAGGCAATGTAATCTTTTTGGATGGCGGGTTTCGTGGGACGGAATGGACATACATAGCAGCTACCCGTGAGGGAAAATGGTACAAGATTACTTCTGCTGGCATTTCTAACATCACGCCAGGCTTTGGCGCTAATCCCAACGTAGCCCTTTCTGGCTATACAGATGACACCAATATCACCACTTCATGGGTTGGTAGTGTTTTCTTTATTAATGACAGCCTGCGTCCTCCAATGTATTTCTTGCAATCTACAACAGAAATATACATTTACGATCAAGCCCCTGATAACTATGTATGGAACTATGAATCCAGCCAAGGCGTAACTTCTACAACTGCTGCTTTTGTAAGGAATTACTCTTCTCCTAATGTGGGAAACATATTGGTAGCTGGTAATCTAACAAAGACTGCTGGCGGTATTGTTACTAACTATCCAACAACCATTCGCTGGTCACAGGCTTTTGCCAATACTGGGGTTCCTGCTACCTGGAAACCAACTTTGACAAACATTGCAAACGAATTAGAAATTCCTGTTCGTGGTCCTTTGATTGACGGTTTCTTTTTGGGTGCTAACTTTTATCTTTGTAGCTATTGGGATACGGTTGTTTTATCTCCTATTGCTTATCAAAGTTCTACAGCCCCAGTATTTGGGGTTCGTTTGTTTAACCAAGGCCGTGGATTAATTCACAACAATTGTTGGTGCAATACAGACTCAGAAGTCTATGGCATAGATAGCCGTGATATTTGGGTGTTTGATGGCTCTGAATTTAAACCGCTTGGAAATCAAAGGGTAAAGAATTATTTCTTTGCCAACTTAAACCAAGCCTATGCTGATCGCATGTTTGTTGTCAACAACACCCAAAAGAATCAAGTTGAGATTTACTATCCTGATTTGAACTCCACAGGTTGGTGTAACAAAATGTTGTCATGGAGATATGACCTTAAACTTTGGAATGCCCCTAGAGATGTAGCCAATGCTTGTATGGCGGCTGAAGCCCCTGTGTTTAACGGATCATCATTTAATCTTGCTTCTAGAACTGTTACATATGCCCGTGGTAGTGTAAGCGGATCAAAAATGAGACAAACCAACATAACCAATGGGTTTGCTGGTTCTGCTATACCCTGCTTATTTGAGCGTACTAATGCGGCATTACAAACTGCTGAAGGACCTGTTCCTTACTCATCTAAGGTGTATATCCACCGCATCCTTCCTGAGTCCGTGGGAACTGGCAAACTAACCATATCGGTTGGTGGTGCTAATTCCGCAGCACAGACACCTACATACGGAACATCTGTCCAAACAGACATAGTTACAGACAATCCTTGGGTAACTACTCAACAAAACACTGTAAGAACGGTAGCTATCAAAATGGAATCAAACGATGCGACCGATACATGGAATGTGCCTGCGCTTAATTGGCAAGCCACCATTACTGAGGATGCTTACTAATGCCGTTTTTTGTTGATGGAAACCCAACTCAGGGAGAAATTGCTGAGGCCCTAAACTATTTGCTAGGCAATTTAAATTCTGGCGTTCCTGTCAATGCTTTTCCAGTTTCAAACAATCCAACTACTGGATTTATATCAAATACTTTAGGCGATATTATTCAGTATCAATATAGATACTTAGACATTAAATATGCCGACAATACAACTGGTTTAAATTTTTCTGACAATCCATACAGCAGATTGTATTTTGGAGTTCTTAATACTGACGCAACTACTGAAAGCACCAATCCTGTTGATTATGTGTGGTTTAAAGTAGATGGTGGATTTGGTTTAAACAATGTATTGTGGATATCAGTTACTGGTGGCAGACACGCCACATTTTCCGTATCTCAAAATGCTCCAGACACCAATCAAAATTGGCAAGTAGTTCCAGTCCAAGCAATCGATTTAGACAATCCTTTTAAAACTTACGAACAGTACATGACTGTTAAGTTTGCGACCAATTCAGTAGGCGCAGGATTTAGTAGTTCACCAACCAATGCTACTTTTTACGGGATATACACCAGTGTTGATGGAAGCTCATCTGCTGATCCTACCGTTTATGCTTGGTCGCCATTTTCATTTGGCACAACCTTTAACCTTTATTACAGGTCTTTCGGTGGCAGAAACATATCTTTTATCCCTTCTACTTATCAACCAATTGGTTACATTCCGTATGCCAACTTAGTGATAAACCTTGATGTGCCTACTGCTGGCGCTGTCAATGAAATAGGAATTATTTCTCAGACTCCTTTGATTATTCAAGCGCCTTATCGGTACTTGTTGGTTAGATATGGCACAAGTAGTACGGGTGCAGGTATTACAAATGACCCTACTGGTAAAACTTATTTTGGATTACAAGCTTCTGATGTATTGACGCTAGATAGCAACCCTGCTGATTACACATGGTTTGCTGCTGGTGGAACATTTCTTAGTGGTGTTAACTTATGGTCTAGGACTTCTGCAAGCAATATTGTGCAGTTCAGTCTTACATTAGATGCGCCTGATACATCTGGTTGGTACAACGTAACAGCAGACCTTACTGCGCTTGATCCATACATTGATGTCTTAGCAAGATCAGGAACACTTGTTACGGACATAACTTCACCTGCTGATGGTCGTTTGGGTTATTCATCTATTGGTGTCAATGGTGTTATTAACCTTAACCTAGACCCATATGGACAAGGACGAGATACAGGTGGATTTAGTATTAATCCAGCAGCGGTATCAACTATTCAGTTTGACCAGTTTGGGCGAGTAATCCAAGCAAACGCGCTAGATCAAGTTCGATTTAGTTCTATGTTGACTCATGCCACTTCTGGACAAACTGCATTTACATTTTCTAATGCTCAAGCAGATCAGATATTAGTATTTAGAAATGGTGCGTTTTTAAAACCTGCTACTGATTTTACAAGAACATCTACAGTAGTAACTTTTACAGATGCATGTACTTTAAATGACGTGATAGCAATTTATTACATACGCTTAATTGATGGAACTACATCAGCAGATAAAGTTCCGTTTGTTTACTCATCTCAGACTCTTACTTCTGGTCAAACAGTTATTGCAACAACATATCCTGATGGATCAGAGTTTTTGTTTCTTAATGGAGTAATGCTTGTTGATACTGATTACACCTATATAGGAACTAATCAAGGATACATATTAAACACACCATCTGTTGGAGGATCGATAACTATTGTTTCATTCTCTTATAACAATGGTGGTGTATTGATATTTGGAGAGAACTACACAGAGACAGCATCTGGAACTACCAATGTTGTGTTTCCAACATCGTTTTATCGCAACTCTACATTGATGTTTTTCAATGGTTGCTTGTTAAGGCCAGGGACAGACTTTACGGTCCCAGGTTCTGGTAGTCTTTCTTATAACTTTACAAGTGTTGGATTTTTAAGTTTTACGGGTCAACCTGTACAATTTATGACATTTAACAGTTCTGGCGAGGCGTCCACTTCATCAGTTAGTTCTGCTGGCGTACGTGGGTTTGACATACCTATTGTTATTGAAAACCCTCCAACAATAATGGAAATGTTTAAAGATATGCAAAAACAAATTAATAAATTGAAAAAAGAAGTTAAAACCTTGAAAGGTGACAAATGACACAAGCAGTTAATTTAGCAAACTTTTCTAATAGTTTAGATAGTTCTGGACAAGTATCCCCATCTGTATTAAATGCACAAGTTCCTTATTCAAAAGGTGGAACTAATGCAACGACTCAAGCTTCCGCACAAGCCAACATGGGCGTGATGACTGGTGAAATAAAGATGTGGGGTACAGCATCTGCTCCTACTGGCTATTTGCTTTGTAACGGTACGGCAGTTTCAAGATCTACTTATGCTGCATTGTTTGCTGTTTATGGATCTACTTTTGGCGCTGGTGATGGATCAACAACATTTAATCTTCCTGATTTTCGTGATCGGATGCCTATTGGTGCTGGTTCTACTTATGCTTTGGCTACAACAGGCGGTTCTGCAAGTACGACCCTTATTACAGCAAATTTACCAAGTCACAACCATACAGCAACATCTACTACAACAATAACCGATTCTGGGCACGCTCACTTAAGTAATGCTGGTGTTAACCCTAGCGGTGGCGGCACATTGGCAGGCGGTTCTTCATTAGGCATCGGCTCTATTAACACAAGTACAGCAACAACTGGTATTACTGCATCCACTTCTACTACAACAGCTAATACAGGTTCTGGTACAGCAGTAACAACAATATCGCCTTACCTTGGCATTTACTACATTATTAAAACGTAAGGATTAATATGGGTTATTCAGCACAAGTACAACAAACACCCAACCAATCATCTGGCAAAGGTAGTCAAGGTCCTATAGCGGGTACTAGTGACGGTTTGGCAATGAATAACCAAAATATTGCAACAGATAGTGGAATAAATAGTGGAGCGCCACACCAAGCTATTGGTAAGGGGGGTAACTACTCTATGTCTGCAACATCAGGTCAACCCCAAATGGGAGCGCCCAATGCATACCCAAATACAGTAGGTATGGGCGATAATACGCAACAACAGTTACCCAAAATGGGTATCGGGAAAGGTAAGGTCTAATTATGGGCGGTGGTAAATCATCAGGTAATACTCAAGCAGTATTAACTCCAGAACAAAATGCGGCATTAGCTGCACAAACTAACTTTTTAACTAGTACAGCATTTCCTGCTTACCAAAAAACCGTTGGGCAAGCGGGTGATATTTATAACAAAGTAGCTCCTGCTGCTGAAAGCGCAGCCAATGCAGCTTCAAATGTAGCTGGAAGAACAGGCGCTACTAGTGAACTGGCTGGAACTGCTGGGTTATTAACTGGCATGTCTGGATTATCATCTTTGTTTGGTGAAGATTATAAAAACCAGCAAGTCAATGCTGCATTACAAGCTGGTAGGGAATCTGGACGTGATCTGGTTAATCAACAAACTGCTAGTTATGGCGGTGCTGGTGGACTTGGATCATCAAGGGCAGCCTTAGCAAATGCAAACCTTGCGTCATTGCAAGAACAGCGCCAAGGAACAGTCGCTGCCACTACTGCTGCTGGAGTAGAAGCCAACCGTGCGGCTGCTGGTCAAGCACTTACAGCGGCTGGTTTACAAGGATTGACCCAAGCTAATCAAGCTGCCGCATCAAAAATTGGATATGCTCAAACTCCACAAGATGTGCAATCTAAATATGCTTCCATAGTTTATGGTATCCCACAAGGAAACACCACTCCTAACTTTGCTGGAACTCAAGGTCAAACTAGTTCAAGTAAAGGTAAGGGTTTTAAGGTTTAAGGAAACTTATGATCAATTTCCAAAACTGGATTAATCCAAGTCAGTTTTCCAACTTAAACAACATATCAGGCTTTGATGAAAAGACTGGGATGCAGAATTTATATGACTCTAAAGGTGTTGGTGGTTCTGGTGGTGGTGTAGCCACATCTGCAATTATGGGGGCTATTGAAGGTGCAGGTACAGATACTGGCGCATTAGGTGGCGCTATTGCTGGAGCCAAAGCCCCGTTTCAAAAAGCTTTTGATAATGCTCAAACAAAATTTGATACTGCTAAAGCAAAGTTTGACACATTTAATACAAAAGTAGGTGATGCTGCCCAACGTATGGGATTTGATTACACCTCTAATCTTGACAAAATAGAAGGGCAATAATCATGCCAGAAGTAATGGTTCCTCCTGCTAATACACCATTAGCGCCAGTCCCGCCTAGCATTACGCCTACAAGTATGCCTGTAGCGCCTGTTGTTGTTCGAGAAGATGTAACTCAAACTACCCCGCCTGCTGATTCTGGCAATGTGGTTGCATTTAAAGATTTGCCACCAAAACTGCAAGGCACTGTTGTAAGCGCTGCTAATGGAGACAATCTTACTGCCGCCAAATTAATGGATCAGCATTCAGCAGAATCTAAAGATTACCATCCCAATGTTCAACCTCAATGGGGAAAAGTATTTTCTTCTATTTTGTCAAGAAACTATGGCGATGCTTACAAATACTTTAACGGTGGAGCAACCCGCGAAGAAGAAGGCCGAACTCCAACTGGTGATGTTGTTTACAAAGAATATAACGAGATAGGTCCAACAGGCAGATACAAAGATAGAAAGACTGGCAAAGAACTATCTTCAGAAGAAACAAGCAAATTATTGGCGCGTGGTGGTATTTTGACTCCAAGTGATGCTAATGCTTTAAAAACAAGTAGTTGGAAAAATGCTCAGTATTCTTCTGAGTTAGCAAACAATGGTTTTGCTAGTCAGTTAGAAGCTGCACGTACTACTGCTTATGCTGCCGCAAATTCTGCATCTTCTTCTAATAACAATATTGAAGAGCAAATCAAGTTAACAAAAGCCATTCCCAATGTGTTAAACACTATTGGTCAAATGGATTCTGAAAAGCGTCAAAAGATTCTTGGTTATGTTAATCGTTACAACACCAATAGCACTAATCTGCAAAAAGCCAATGAAAAGGGTGGAGCAGTCAATGCTGGTGGACAACAAGGTGTTAACGCTAATATTGGTTTAGGTGGTGCTGAAGGTACTGCTGGCGCAGGTGGTAAGTCTGCTCTTAATGCAGGTGGTGGCATTAGTGCTGGCACACAATCTGGCATTAGCCAACGTGAGGCTAATTCAGTTAATACTGCTGCTGGCAATACATTACAAGAACAACAAGACTTAGAACGTGCGATCAGTAAAGAATTACAAGGAGCAATTAAAACTCCTGAAGAATTTCGCGCATTTATAAGATTGCAAGCGCTGAATACAGAAAATGAATTAGCACTTAAACAAATCCCTGATTCTGCAAAACCACCAGGCTATCAAAACATTTCCCAAACTGACCCTTACTTGGGCGGTGCAGAAGCAATGATTGCCAATCGTTCTAGACAGCAATACAACAATGCTTTGATTGCCGCATGGAATGCTGAACTATTTAAAGCACAAAGAATTGCTGCTAAAACTGGTGAGCAAGCAGACATCAAAGAAGTTTCAGATAAATTCCAAAAATCAGATTTGTATAAAGCAATTACAAATACATACACTGATAAACATGAAAGACATTTTGGACGATCTGGGGTGCTTAAAAAAGGCGACCTAATCGTAGATCAACAACACAACATTCTTCAGACTCAATGATTGGATAAGACATGGACTACCCAAAAATATCCATTGATAAGGTTGATCAAGAAATACATAGGTTTGAACAAACTCCTATGGCAGAGCCTGTTGTTCAACAACAGCAACAAAAAGCGGCTATTACTGGTACTACTTCTCCTGTAGCGCCACCACCACAAGTTACAGCACCTGCTCAAACTGCTTCAGCGCCTCAAGCACCACCACCTGATTTGCCTGGGATGGTTAGCAATGTCACATCTAATTATGCTGACATGCAAAAACAAATGCCTGAACCGCAATTGCCTATTCATGAAGGATTAAAACTTTTAGGGGGGCTTGGTTTATTGGCTGCTGGTGGTCTTGGATTAAACAAGTTACTTAGCGAAAAAGAACCCGCGCCTGTTAAGCCTGGTTCTATTGAGTCACGCAAGATTGGCGCTGGCCCACAGATGAATACAAATACATCTGAGCCTCGCATGGTCGGTGATTTATTCCCTGCAAATGTATCTACTAAACCAATAGCTGGTCCTGCTCCAGAAGTTCCTACAGTGCCTTTAAACACTCCTGTTGGTAAAGCGCCTAAAGAAATGTCAATGATTGAGCAAGGATTGGCTAACAAAGAAATAAACGCTGTTGCTGAAGGCAGAAAAAAAGCAGTACCACCACCATCTAAATCTGTTATTGATATTTCTGGTTTGACAAAAGAAGAAGCTGGCATGAAAAAATACTTAACTAGCTTTTATGGCGGTGGCATTCCAGGTGAACAAGCATATGAAAAAACAATTGAAATCCTTGGAGGCCGTCCTTCTTATGAGCCTGGCAAAGGTGGCGGTTTAACACCAGAACAAAATAAAGCTATCAAAGATTGGCGCAAAGAAAACGTACAAGGTCCTAAAGTAAATTTAACTAAAGACATGAAAAGCGCAATTAAAGGCGGTGCAGGATTAGCAATACTTGCTGCAATACCAGGATTTGCTGAAGCTAAAAATATACGTGAAGGTGTGGGCAATGTGGCTGAAGGTATGCTTCCAATTGGAATGACACCGTCCCCAATCGCACCAGGCACATTGACTGAAAAACAGTTAAACGCATTTAAAGAAGCCCAAAAGTTGGGTAGCCCATATCGTTCAGTTCCACCGAGGTAATCATGCTAGACAACGACGAAACCGTAGGGGCTATCGCAGCCAAAGTAGCTCCACCAGTAACCGTATCACTGGCAACAGTGTATGGCTATCAGGTAAGCGATCTAGTCATCTGGACTACCTTGATATACACCTTGTTGATGATCGGTTTAAAGCTGTATCAGATATACAAAGAAGTAAAGAAGTAAGCCATTGATCCAATCACCATCTTTGCTGGATGCAAACTTGCCTACGAAGGAATCAAGTCGGCAGTTGAGGCGTATCAGGACATCAAGAAGACTGGCGGTGAGGTTGCAGGTATTGCTGGTGAGGTCGGTGGGTTACTCTCGAAATTCTTTCACGGTCAAAGCCAGTTAGAAGACGACTACAAGAAGAAGCAAGAAGAGACCAAAGAATTAGCCAAGCAGGGTAAGGCCAAGAATGTAACCATGCAGGCCATAGACAATGTAATGCATGTCAGGCAAATCAGGCAGTATTACAAAGACTTAGAGCATATGGTTAGATATGAGTTGGGTATGCCTGACTTGTGGGTTGAGATACAAGCAGAGCGCGACAAACTGATTGAAGAAGCCAAAGCAATAACCAAATTACAGCAGGCTGCTGAGAGACAAGAACAACTAAAGAAGCAAGAAAAGCTTAGAAGAATAAAAGAGAAAGTACATATATACATAGCAGGTCTAATTGCAATTGTTTATGTGTACATTTCTTTTTGGTTTTTAAGTTGGTTGATTGAGTATGACAGGGATTGGCGATGGGGATATTAATATGGGAGATTGCTGTTATGGTAGTTGTCACCATACTTATCGCTGTGGTGGTAATTGGTGCGTCTTGGTTTGTACGTGAGCATGACAAACGTGCCGACTACTATAAAAAACAAGCAGAAATTTGTTGGAGAAATAAATGAATGAACTATTTGGATTACTCAAGGGCATCGCGCCCACGTTGGCAACTGCTGTTGCTGGTCCTCTGGGTGGGATGGCGGTGTCCGCTCTGGCTACTAAATTTGGTGTGGCTGACTCTGTTGAATCAGTTGCAAAAGCTATTGCAGGCGATCCACAGGCGGCTCAGAAATTGGCTGAACTGGAATTAGAGTATGCAAAGTTGGATGCTGCCGACAGAGATTCTGCACGTAAGAATGAAGCAGCCCTAGCGACAAGCGAACATACACCTTTGCTTAATAAGTCAGTAACACCTATTCTGGCCTTGGTGGTAGTGGTTGCATGGGGATTGATCCAATATCACTTGTTGACCCACGTAGTGCCTACAGAGATGCGTGAAATCATTATCCGTGTACTAGGTACATTGGATGGCGCATTGGTTATGGTTTTGTCTTACTACTTTGGCGCAAGCCACAAACACTAATATGTTGCTATCACCACATTTTTCTCTTGAAGAGTTAACAGTAACTGATCATAGAGAGTTTGACAATATCCCTAACAGTTCAGAAATTAACAACCTTAAACGTTTAGCAGAGATGCTAGAAGAGGTTAAGACGTTGCTTGGTGGCAAGCCCGTTATGGTTAACAGCGCCTTTAGATCGGCTCAAGTCAATGCGGCAGTGGGCAGTAAGGATACAAGCCAACACCGTGTAGGTTGCGCTGCTGATATACGGGTGCCAAGCATGACTCCTGATGAAGTAGTCAAAGCTATTATTGCTTCGGGCATTCAATACGACCAAATCATTCGTGAGTTCTGTACACCAGAAGGTGGTGGCTGGACGCATATCTCTGTGCCAAATAATCCATCGGGTACACCACGCAAACAAGCATTAATTATTGACAAACAGGGCACTAGACCTTATTCATAAATAAGTCATATAACCTTTGTCTAATACGCACTATGAAAATACAGCGAGTAGATACGCGGCTCGACTCTGTGCAAACGAGATTGTCGGTACTTCAAAAGAAGTGCCTACCTTCTGACAAACTTTATGACACAAATCATGGCTATTGGTGGATTGCTACTCAGGATGGGGTGGAT
>Ga0209829_10001565_pt1 | contig 18325 bp, 16 predicted proteins | sample C_140205_EF_Meta_FD_187311 | JGI IMG/M metagenome (GOLD analysis project Ga0209829, IMG submission 187311) | Freshwater microbial communities from Lake Croche, Canada to study carbon cycling - C_140205_EF_MetaG (SPAdes) (version 2) | ecosystem: Environmental > Aquatic > Freshwater > Lake...
TTTCACGCTTAACTTATGCTCATTTGGCAGATATTTAGCGCATATTCAGGCTCAATTGGGGCGTGCCCGCCTATCTTTACGCGTCAGTCGAATTCCAAGACATCCGCGCCTACCTATCTTTACGCGTCAGTCGAATTCCAAGACATCCGCGCTATGGCCAGCCGCGCCACTTTCATAACCTTCAAGGAAGGCCTCCGCCTTTAACTTATCGGGGTAGCGATTTAATAATTCGTAGAAATCATCACCATGGCCAGCTATGCGTAGGTGAATTAATTCGTGAAAGATTACGTAATTGAGCGCGTAGCTTGGAGCGCTCATCAAGCGATCAGAGATTCGAATAGTTCGATCAACGGTTGTGCATGATCCCCAGCGCTCGCGCATAGTTCGCCAGGTGACAGAGGCGGGGCGCTCATCAAAATCCGGAAGTAGGCGCTGCAAAATTTCATCACATAAATCGAAAAGAACCGAGTCGCTCTTTCGTAGTCGATTTTCACGTTTTAGAACGAGATCGATCATTTCGGGGATGACTTCAAATTCCTGTTTTCGTGTTAAACGATCTGGAATATGAATTTCAATCGCACCATTTTGGCGAAAGGCGCTGATGCTGCGCTTTCTTCGGGAACTCCTAATGACCCGGAATTCTGGCAGCTTGGCCAAAAGCTCATTCCGCTCACTTTTTAGAGACTTCTTCTTATTTATCGGAATTGGCATGAAGGGGAAGGTATCGGCGAATATCTCGCCTTGAATAAAGTTTTCCACTCCTGGCCCATCGGATGGCTCTTTAATCACTCTCTGCCTCTCCGAAGGTCCAGATTTGATGCGCTGGATTCTTTCTAGCCTCTTTGTAGATTCTTTCTGGCCGATTTTCTTTCATCCACAGCTCCATCCACATAAAATAGATGAAAATGGCGAGTTATCAACCGCTTATGCACAAGTTTATCAACAACAAGTAGAAAAACCTTCGAAGTAGCTCACCAAATTATGGCAATCTCACCAGATTCCATAAATATTTTGGCAATCTTTTTCAAAATCTCATCAATGAACCGATTGTTCCCACTTATATCCATTTTTCCCACGAAATCAAATCCTTTTAAGCGCGGTTGTTGTTTGATTATCGCCCACGCCTGTCGTAAGTTTCGACCACGAAGTCCTCGGATAACCGTTCATTGTTTGCAAGGGGAAGGCAAACAAAGAATCGTGCGCCCGGGGGCTTCGCTTTTTCTCGCTTCTTGTTGCTTCTTATCACCGGGTGGCCCGGCTTTATTAGCGAACTTAAATCAGCCCAGATAAATCATCGGGAACAATTGTGCTTGCGAGAAATTTCTTAATATCAGCCAAGTCCTGTGCAGTCGGTAGGAAAGCTGGATCATCCCAGCGCTCATCGCGGCCCTTTACCGTTAATTCCTCACTTACCTCAAACCAAAATGTCGCACACTCTCTCATTTTTCTCGGAGAAACTTCTAAGCCTAGAAGAGTTGTGAATAATTGTTGGGTTGGAGATTTTGTCGCACGGCGCCTGCGAAGCGTTTCACTTAGCGCAGGCAGAGATGGCAACCGGTTTGCAACCGATTTAGTTGTTACGTGATCGATCCAACCTTCAATTAGCGCAATGATCATCTCTAACTTGGCTAGTGCAGCATCTTGAGTCGGGCTCTGTTCCGGTTTAAATAGCCCAGCATTTATCGCAACCGAGATTGATTCAGGATTATTAATATCCAAATCTCCCGAGTCAACGGCGCGCTCGGCCTGCTCTTGTATTGAGTTAATATCAATTTTAATTCCGCGACCATAAGCAGCAATTGCGCCTTTAATGTATTCGGCAAGCCAAGGTGTATATGCAAATAATCTGGCAGCGGCAGCTTCGCGAACTGCTAGAAAAATTCGCACCTCTTCAATCGGAATATCCAAACCATCGCCCCAAAGGTCAACATTTTGTGGGATTAGACGCGGTTCCACGGCTGCGGTATCAAAGAGCGGAATCGCAACATCATTTGAACCGGTTACTGAAGTGGCTAATTGCCCGACAGATTGGCCGAGTTGGGTTGCGATCAAAGATCCCATGAAGGCCCGCATGATTGGCGTTACGCCAGCTAATTCGGGCGCTTCTGCCATTGCCGTTTGATTTAAAACTTCAGTCAACGCCGATGCCATACCTTCGGCGAGCGGCTCGAGCATTTGCTGCCACCCAACCAATGAGGCATCTAGCCAATCGCGCCGGCTCCATGCTGGCAGATTCGATTTCATCGAAGCTGGAAAGATTGTTGCCTCATCCAACCAATTATTTGCAATGCTGAGTGCTTCTTGTGTTTTTGCTAAATCGATCGAACCAATTGGTAGCTCTGGATGAGTTGCCAGCGCGCGCCGAGAAATTTCGCGCAAAGTTTCAAGTGCAATAAGTGGCGCACCAGTCCCGCCGGCGCCCGCAGCGAAAAGAGTTTGTGGATTTATTCCAAAGTTCGCGAATTGCGCAAAAAGTTCGTTGAAGTCTGGGCCACCAGAATTATTTGGCTCGCCCGGATCACTTGGATCGTTTGGTCCAAAGCCAAAATTTCCACTCACCTAGCGCCTCCTTTTTCTTAATATTTTCTTAATACCTAGTCTTCCAATTACCTGTGTTTACCTGTGCTGACCTGTTCTTACCTGTGCTCACCTATGAGAAGGTAACCACATCTTCCTCAAAAAACTTCCCAATTCGGGAGGTGAGAAATTCCATCGGCACGTTGTTAGGCTTACGCTACGTTGTTAGGCTTACGCTATGACTCATATGAGCGCCATGAATCTCGCACTCGCTGGTAGCGCCTTTGCGGCGCTGATCTGGTGGGTCATCCCAATCGGAGCCGTTCTCGGCGCGCTCATCTACGTGCTCTGGGTTTCCAAGTTTGCGGATAAATACGCAAATGAGACCAACCGCTCTGTCGGTAATTTCAAGAGCTTCCAAGATAGTTTTCGTGGTGTTCGGATCATCGCGCCACCGCCAGTTGCTGATCCGCTTGCGGAACAAGCAGAGCAACTCGATTAATTCGCGCTAGCTACGTAAATGCCAGTCAAGTTCCTCACAAAACCTCCAGCAATTTTTCTCGCCATCGCCTTAGCGCTCGCGCTCTTGCTGCCCTTGCCCTTCGCGATTATTCAACCGGGTCCAGTATCAGACTTGCTTGGTTCCAATATCCAAGTGGCCAGTGGTTCCAATCTGGTGTTAAAGCCAACTACTGGAAAGCTCTATTCCCTCTCAGTCTTTGTTAATAGCCCTAGCTCCAGGCCTCGTGGAATAGAAGTACTAACCTCGTGGATCTTAGGCTCGGAGGCGGTCGTGCCATTTTCATCTGTGTATGAAACAGGTGCCTCAAATAAAACAGAAGAAGTGCTTGGTGCACGTCAAATGTCATCATCACAACAGGCTGCAACACTTGCCGCGGCAAATTTAATAAAAAGTTTAAATCCAGAACAACCACTTTCATGGAAACCTAATGACATCGCATTTAAATTAAAATATGTTGGTGGGCCAAGTGCTGGCTTGGCATTTGGCGTGGCACTTGTTTCCCGATTACAAGATCCAGCGTTAATTGCCGGGCGCGTGATCGCAGCAACCGGAACTATTACTGAGAACGGCGTCGTTGGCCCAATCGGTGGAATTAATCAAAAATATATTTCGGCAAAGCGTGCCAAGGCCACAATCTTTCTCATGCCAAAAGAAAATTGCCAAGATTTAGCTGATTTAAAGCACAAGCTACCGGGGGCCGGTAACCCAGCTCCGCTACCCAAGATAATTGCGGTTAAATCCCTTCTTGAGGCGGTTCACGCCCTGGCTGATACGAGTACGGATTCAAATATTGCTAGCGCCTACCACTGCTAGGGAGCCAATCGGGAAAAGCATGAGCGGAAAAACCCGATGGGAATCAGTTAACGGAAATAGGTAGAGTAGGGCTATGAGTTCATTTCAATTTCCAGGTAATCCTTTTTCAAATCCAGGCGGACCAAGAGGCCCACGATCTGGTGGCGGAGTTGGTAGGCCAAAAATTGGACCACTTGGATTCACGTTAATAACTCTTGCAATCATCGCCGCGATTCTCATTGGCTCGAGCGGTTTTTACGCTGATTTACTCTGGTTTAGATCTGTCCATTTTGTAAGTGTTTGGAAGACGATATTAGTAACGAAGGCGACGCTCTTTATTGCCTTTGGATTAATTACCTCAGCAGTAATTACCTCGAATGTTTACATCGCATTTCGCAATCGTCCAATTTATGTTCCAGTTGCGGTTGAAGCAGATAACTTAGAACGTTACCGCGCCCAGTTAGAGCCAATCCGCAGATGGGTCTTAATTGGAATTGCTGTTTTCTTATTTTATTTTGCTGGAAACTCTGGCATGCGTCTTTGGGATACTTGGCTACAGTTTAAAAACTCGACGCCTTTTGGAAGCAAGGATGCGCAATTTGGGCTTGATATTTCATTCTTCGCATTTAAATTGCCGTTCTACCAATCCCTAATTAGCTGGGGAATTTCAACCTTATTCCTAACAATTCTTGCAGCAACGGTTGTTCATTATTTATATGGCGGAATTCGTCTTCAGGTTCAAGAAGACCGCACAACGGTTGCCGCTCGTGTCCAACTATCCGTATTGCTCGGCGTCCTGGTCTTGATTAAGGCAATCGCGTATTGGTTTGATCGCTACGCCTTGTCGCTGCGCGAAGGTCGCTTGATTACTGGTCTCACTTATACCGATGTGAACGCCGTGTTACCAGCTAAGGCGATTCTTGCCGGCATTGCTGTTGTCTGCGCGCTTTTATTCTTTGCAAACATTATTCGTCGCTCCTGGGTTCTGCCTGCCGCTGGTGTCAGTCTGATGGTTATTGCATCAGTACTAATCGCCGGTATTTATCCGGCAGCAATTCAGCAATTTCAGGTGAAGCCAAGTGAGTCTTCAAAAGAGGCGCCGTTTATTCAGCGCAACATTGATGCAACAAGAGCTGCCTACAATTTGGCGAAGGTAAGCGTTAAGGATTATCAGGCAACAATTGCAACTTCGGCCGGACAATTATCAAATGATGCTTCAACAATCTCTAACATTCGCTTGATCGATCCAAATGTTGTACCGGCGACTTTCCGCCAGCTTCAGCAAATAAAGCCTTATTACACCTTCCCAGATTCCTTGGATGTTGATCGCTATAAAGTTAACGGCGTCAAACGCGATGCGATTGTCGCGGTTCGTGAATTAAATATCAATGGCAATCCAGCTCGAAACTGGATCAACGATCACTTGGTTTATACCCATGGCTTTGGTTTTGTTTCAGCGCTAGGTAATGCAATTGATGCCGATGGAAAACCATCTTTTACCGTTGGCGACATTCCACCAACAACTGGCCTTGGCAAATTTGAACCACGAATTTACTTCGGTGAGAATGTGCCAGATTACTCAATTATCGGTGGTGCTAAGACAAGTACGCCGACTGAATTGGATTATCCAGATGATAAATCGGCAAATGGCCAGAAGAACTACACGTATACCGGTACTGGTGGTGTGCCAATGGGTTCACTATTTACTCGCTTACTCTTCGCCATTAAGTATCAAGAACAGCGCATCGTTCTCTCAAATTTAATTAACTCCGATTCAAAGATTCTTTTCAATCGAAATCCGAAGGATCGCGTTGCCAAGGTTGCCCCTTGGCTAACACTTGATGGCAACACCTATCCCGCAATTGTGAATGGTCGCGTTCTTTGGATTCTTGATGGTTATACAACAAGCGCTGGTTATCCAAATGCCAAGCGGACCAATCTTGCTGCCGCGACTACGAATTCAATTACCACTAACTCTGCAACAGTTGGCTCGTTGCCAGATAAGAACGTTAATTACATTCGTAACTCAGTAAAGGCAACGGTTGATGCTTATGATGGCACCGTCACTCTTTACCAATGGGATACCTCAGACCCAGTTCTCGCTACCTGGAGCAAATCATTCCCAGGCACGGTAAAGCCTAAGAGCGCTATGTCAGCTGGCTTGTTAGATCACATCCGCTACCCAGAGGATCTCTTTGGTGTGCAGCGCGATGTACTAAGTACTTATCACGTAGCAACCGCCGGTGCGTTTTACGGTGGCCAGGACTTCTGGCGCGTGCCAACTGATCCTTCATCACTTGGTGCAAATGCTGGAGTTCAACCTCCTTATTACATGACCATGAAGTTGCCTGGCGAAAAAACGGCGGCATTCTCACTCACTACTTCATTTGTGCCACGAGGAAATCGCCAGAACTTAACAGCCTTTGCTGTTGTTAACTCTGATAACGGTCCGGACTACGGAAAAATGACCGTGCTCCAACTTCCACGTTCAACAAATATTTCTGGCCCATCACAAGTTGCCTCAAACTTTGAAGCAAAACCAGAAGTTGCCCAGGCGCTCTCACTTTTGCGGCAAGGTGGTTCTGATGTAGTGCTTGCGAACTTACTAACTCTTCCTGTTGGTGGCGGTTTGCTTTATGTCCAACCGGTATATGTTCGCGCGACGGCAAACTCATCTGCTTACCCATTGCTGCAAAAAGTTTTAGTTTCCTTTGGTGATCAAATTGGCTTTGATAACACCCTTCAAGGGGCGCTTGACCAAGTATTCGGTGGTAATTCTGGAACTGTTCTAAATAACACTGCGCCATCTGCAACTAATTCAGGTGGAGCTACAACGGGAACTGGTTCAACTTCTGGAATGAGTTCATCACTTCGTTCTGCACTTGCTAGCGCACAATCAGCACTTGCTGATTCACAAGCCGCACTTAAGAAGGGCGACTTCACTGCATATGGCAAGGCACAAGATCGCTTGAAAGCAGCGATCGCTGCTGCGATTAACGCGCAGAAATAGAAGAAAGTAGTTAAGTAATACTCCGTTTTGGGTTATTGCTGACTTTCTAATAAGATTGCAGAAACCGACGCGGGGTGGAGCAGCTCGGTAGCTCGCTGGGCTCATAACCCAGAGGTCATAGGTTCAAATCCTGTCCCCGCTACTAGATCGAAATCAGAAGTTACTTACTCGGTGACTTCTTGCAATCTATGGCTAACTTCAAATGTGCCATACGCCAAACCATCCACACCTAATACGTAAACGCTATTTCCCTTGGCCTGCGCCGCGGCAACAGCCGTTGCAATAGGTGCCAGAAAACTTGCAGTAGCCCTAGCCATTGCAATTGAAGGTCCAAGAATTACATTTCGAGCCTTTCCGGCCACAATAATCTTTGCCGCAATTCCTTGCACTGGCGACTGACTCCATTGGGTAAATGCAATGGGAGTTACTCCTTGTGACGCTAAGTGTGTTCCAAGAGCGCGCATACTTTTATGCTGGTCACTAGGATTTTCTGCACTTTTTGCGAGGAAGTCAGTTAGCCCAACTAGCAGCGTTGCGGTAATGGTCTTGAGTGTTGTCGAATCCAAAAGGGCATCTGAATCTGCCGGGTAAGGGTTCTCTTCAAAAATCTCATTCTCAATTTCAAAAACTTCTTCAAATTTTGGTACAGCCTTCGCTTTGGAATCAGACTGGCCAGCCTTGGGCCGCTTAAAAAGAATAATAAGTAAGACTATAACTAATACAAGAACTAGGGCAGCGACAAAAAATAGAACCTTATGTGTTCCGTAGTTATCAATTAGCGATTGCCATTTTATTTTCAAATTACTTACCCGCAATTGCTGTAATAAATTCAGTTAGCAATTTTCCATTACTTGAAACCGCTCCGGTGCCGTGCGGCCCAGGCTTGCCTGCGAGATCGGTAAATGAGCCGCCAGCTTCGCGGACGATAATGTCGAGAGCTGCCATATCCCAGAGTGCGAGTTTTGGTTCAACTGAAATATCAACTGCGCCTTCGGCAACCAACATGTGTGCCCAAAAATCTCCGTGGCCGCGAGTTCGCCAAACGCGTTCTTGTAAGTCTATAAAGGCTTGCCTGTGCTCGCCCCAGCCAACTAAATCAGAGTAAGCGAGTGAGGCATCAGATAGCTTGGCGACGTTAGAGACTGATATTTTCTTTGATTCGTTATTAAATTTAACGAATGCGCCTTTTCCATCTGCGCCATACCAGCGGCGCCCAAGAGCAGGTGCACTTACAACACCAGCAACTACTTCGTTTGCTGGATTTACTAACCCAATTAGCGTGGCCCAAACTGGAACGCCGCGCAGATAATTTTTGGTTCCATCAATCGGATCTATTACCCAGTAATAGTTCGCACCATCCAAATTTGGCCGGCCAAATTCTTCGCCAACAATTAGATCAGTTGGCCGACGCTTGGCTAGCTCGCTGCGGATCGCACTTTCAACTGCTTTATCGGCATCAGTAACTGGTGTTAAATCTGGCTTAGTTTCAACAACGAGATCGATCGCTTGATATCTTGCCAGTGAGATCGCATCTGCAATTTCGGCAAGCTCGATTGCAAGATTTAGGTCATCCGTTAAATCAAATTCTCGGTTCGGTTTGTTGTTCATATGATTTATATGATTCATATCGTTCATATCGTTCATATCGTCAGAGGAGCTCACGGGACGAGCCTATCAAGCCTGCATTAATCGGCGCAGGCTCTCCAACCTAGATTTACTTGTCACATCAAGATCCCACGAGTTAAGTGCACAGCTCTCTTCATTGTGGGAGCAATTCTTTGGGCAGTGTTCAATCGCCTCAGAAAATTCAGTGAACGCACCAATGACTCGTTTGCTATCGATGTGCGCGACACCAAATGAGCGAACACCAGGTGTGTCAATGATCCAACCGGTCTCACTCGCTCCAAAATCGCGTTCCGCAAGTGAAGTCGGATTTAGGCGAAGCGCCAGCGCCGAAGAGGAAGTGTGCCGCCCACGACCAGTGACTTCATTAACAATTCCTGTGGCACGATCTGCGGCATCAACGAGGGCGTTAACCAAAGTTGATTTGCCAACTCCGGAGTGACCGAGAAGCACGGTTTTCTTATTGGTAAGCGTCGCTCGTATCTCTGATAAATCAGCGCCACGTTGGGTCTTTAAAATTTCAATGTCGAGATCGTCATAAGCTGTTAAAAATTCTTTTGCATCCGCCAAGTCACATTTAGTCACAATAATGATTGGCTTAATCCCTTGATCAAATGCAACCACAAGGGCCCGATCAACGAAACCATGTCGGGGTTCTGGGTTGGCACTGGCGATTACAATCGCCATTTGATCGACATTGGCCACGATCATCCGCTCCATCTCGGCGGAGTCATCAACTGTTCTTGTTAAAGAATTTTTTCTAGGTGCCACAGTAACTATGCGGGCCAGGGTTCCAACGTCACCTGTTGTATCTCCAACAATTCCAACGATGTCGCCAACTACAACAGATTTACGGCCCAATTCTCGAGATTTCATCGCGGTAATAACTTCATCACTTTTCGTTGCTGGCTCTAGAGTTATACAAGTGGTGCGACCACGATCAACTGCAATAACTAGAGCTTGTTTTGCGTTGCTGTAATCCGGGCGATCTTTTGTGCGTGGCCGAGTGCTTCGAGCCGGTCTTGACCTGACATCATCCTCATCGAGGTCACGAGACTTACTTACCAAGATTTGCCTGACTTGTATTAACCTGATTTAACAAATCCAGCCAGGCACCAGGAAAATCTGGCAACGTTTTTTGAGTTGTTGCGATGTTCTCTACTTGAATTCCCTCGACAACGAGCCCCAACATGGCGCCCGCAGTTGCAAGCCGGTGATCATCGTAGGTATGAAAAATTCCAGCATGTAACGGAGTTGGTGAGATGTATAGCGAAGTCGCTTCTTCTTCAACATCACCACCGAGTGCATTCAATTCAGTCGCAAGTGCTGCCAGTCGATCGGTTTCATGAAGGCGAAGGTGTCCAATTTCGCGGAGCGTTGAAGGTGAATCAGCTAGCGCGGCAACTGCGGCAATCGAAGGTGTTAGCTCGCCAACATCATGTAGGTCGACATCTAATCCGTGAATTGCGCCAGTTCCAGTTACCTTCAAACCTTGATCCGTAAAAGATATTTGTGCGCCCATCTTCGTAAATATTTTGCGCAATTGATCACCTGGTTGTGCGGTTGACTTTGGCCAATCGGCAATCACAACCTCACCACCACAGATCATCGCAGCCGCCATAAATGGTGCCGCATTTGATAAGTCTGGTTCAATAACAAGGTCTTGGCCTTGTAGCACTCCTGGCCAGACGCGCCATTGATGTGAAGTGAGACCATCTGAAATAACCTCAACTTTTGCGCCAAATTGGCGGAGCATAAGTATTGTCATCTCGATATGTGGTGCCGATGGCAGCGAGCCACCAACATGTTTGACTGTTATACCTTCTGTTGTTGCCGGTCCTATAAGTAATAGCGCGGAGATGAATTGGCTGGATGAGGAGGCATCAATCTCAAGGTGCCCACCTTTTATCTTTCCATTGCCATTAATTGTTAGTGGCAGGCGATATTGGTTTCCGTGTTCGATGATGACGCCAAGATCTTCCAAAGCGGAAATTACTGGTCCAAGCGGACGCTCGTGTGATCTGGGATCGCCATCGAAATGAACCAGTCCGTTAGCAAGTGCTGCAACCGGTGGCAAGAAGCGCATCACAGTTCCGGCATTTCCAACATCAACGCTTGCTGGCCCAAAGAATTTTCCAGGGGTAACTGTTAGATCGCCATTTGGTTCCTGAACTATCTGGCAACCGATTGCACGCAATCCTTGAATCATTAGTGCGGAGTCGCGCGAATGAAGTGGCTTTCGCAATGTTGAAGGCGTTGCGGCCAGCGCAGCCAAAATTAACGCGCGATTTGTTGCAGACTTTGAACCGGGAATAATAATTGATGCCGAGATTGGTTTCGTGCCACGAAACGGCGCTGGCCAAAGTTCATGTGCGCCCGATGGGTTACTCGCTGTCATAGGACACAAGCCTACCCGCTATTCTTGCGACCATGTGTGGCCGATACGCCCTTTCGAAATTGCCCAGTGAATTAATTGAAGAATTTGAAATCACCGCTGGCGCAACTGGAAGTGCGCTGCCCTTTGATTGGAACATAACCCCGACTCGGCAAATTAATGTGATTCGAGCCAATCAAGATCACGCACGCGAACTCGCTAACGTATCCTGGGGAATCATTGCCCCCTGGAGTAAAGACCGCACGGAAGCGGTTCGTTCACAATCCCAAGCAATTAATGCGCGTGGTGAAAGTGTTCATGAGAAGCCAACATTTCGTAACGCATTTAAATCACGTCGCTGTTTAATTCCTGCTACTGGTTATTACGAATGGGCAACCGAACTTGGGAAGTATGAAACTAAGCAACCGTTCTACATTCACTCTGCAACGAAAGATAAAACGTTAGCGTTTGCTGGAATTTATGAGAGCTGGGTTGACACTAATGGAGAAATATTTGAGAGCGCTGCAATAATCACGCGAGAAGCAGTTGGGTTCTTAGCAACTGTGCACCACAGAATGCCCACCTTCTTGCCAGCTGATCGTTGGGATAAGTGGTTAAGCCCAGAACTCACAGATATAACTGAAGTTAGATCACTTATGGAGTTATCTGATCCAGCCGGCGGCTTAAGTGCCCACCCAGTTTCAACCCTAGTAAATGCCACTCGGAACAACGGGCCAGAATTGATAGAGGAGATCGAGCTGGGGGAGCCGCAGACACTCTTTTAGTCTGGCTTTAGTCTGGCTTTATTAAGGTCGGCCCGACAAAGCACAATACTGTTTGGAACTGTTTGGAACTGTTTGGACCGTTTGGACCGTTTGGAATAAAAATCCAACCTGAGAGGTTGCTTAGTTAAGAAGCGCTGCGTGGATTTGATCGGCTCACCTGATCAGTTCGCGAAGTGGTCCCACTTGGAGAAGATTTGATCAAGATTTGATCAAGGTTTGATCCAGGTTAGATCAAGAGTCTGGTCGAGGGTTTATAAAGGGTTTGATAAAGAGAAGGAGGCGCTGGTGGCGGTAGCCTTATGGCCAATGGCCTCAAAAAAATTAGAAAAATCAGAAAATTTAGACCAGCCCGCAAACTCTGGGAATAGCGCAGATGGCGCTCTGGAAGTAAGGTCGCGCGCTGGCGCGCTTGCAACAGAATCACTTAGCGCTCGCACCGCACGTTTTGAGCGCGATGCCATGCAATATACAAATCAACTTTATGCCGCGGCCCTTCGTTACACAAAGAATCCACATGATGCGCAAGATTTAGTTCAAGATACTTATGCCAAAGCATTTACCTCATTTCATCAATTTGAACCCGGCACAAATTTAAAGGCCTGGCTCTATCGCATTCTTACAACAACATTTATAAATACTTATCGCAAAGATCAACGCCGACCACAAATTTCAGATGGCGAGTTAGAGGATTGGCAGATTCACGCCGCAGCTAGCCACACCAGCAACGAAGGAAAATCTGCTGAGGATGAAGTTCTTGAAAATCTTCCAGATGGTGATGTGAAGCGCGCGCTACATGAGATTCCAGAAGAGTTTCGGTTGGCAGTTTTCTATGCTGATGTTGAGGGTTATGCCTATAAGGAGATCGCTGAAATTCTGGGGATCCCAGCCGGAACTGTGATGTCTCGACTACATCGGGGTCGCAAACTGCTGCGCGAGCTTTTGATGGACTATGCCAAGGATCGTGGCTTTCTTAAGAATGCGGAGGGCAAAGAATGACTTCAAACGATTTTGGTATTTTCCCTCCCTTTGACGACGGCGACTGTGAAAGCATCCTTCAAGCGCTCTTCCTCTTCATCGATAATGAAATTTCTGATTTAAGTCAGGCACAAGCTCTCCAACTTCATCTACAGCAGTGCCCGCCCTGCCAGGTTGAGATGGAACATGAAAGTCGAGTCATTAATCAATTGAAAAGTCTGTTGGCTTCAAGCTGTTGCGAGAGCGCCCCAGAGGATTTAAACCGCAGAATTGCCGCGCAGACCGCCCTGCTTGCCGCACAGATGTCCAATCCAACCCAAGTAATAACGGAGTACCGGCGTACTGAGACAACAATTAATGGCGAAACACTTATTGAAATTCAAACGACACATGAAATTAGGCGTGATTTCCCGCTAAGTTAGCCGTTATGAATAGCGATGCAGTTCGTGGCGCCATAGGGATGGCGTCTCTAACTGTTCGCCCCGCCGACACCTCGGTCGCCCAGGCTTTAAATGATCTACCAATTCTTGCCACACCAACACTTGTAAATATTTTCGAAGGTGCATGCAGCGCAGCACTTGCCGAACATTTGGAATCTGGGGAAACAACCGTTACTGCTGAAATTAATCTACTAACAAATCTTTCGGTTGGAGTTGGCGCCGAAATTAGGGCTCATGCAACTTGTGTCGAGGTTGATGGTGCGCTACTTAAGTTCAGCATCGAAGTACATCATGGAAGTAAGTTGGTCGCTTCCGGTTCGGTGTTGCGCAAACTTGTCGATCGAGTTTCATTTGGTGCCAGAGTAGCCGCCGAAAGCATTCTCGGTGAGGCTACGCTGACACCAAATTAACTAATTACTTTTTATTTTTCAGTTTATTTTTTAGTCGCCCAGAAAATTTCAGAGATCTCATCGATCTTAGCAAGCAACTTATCTGCTACTGCAACGTCATTTGAACCTTTAGTTCCACCTGCTCCAGCAAGTTTGGTTGCCTCGTTAAAGAGCACGTGAAGTTGTGGGTAGGTTTCAAAATGTGGCGCCTTGAAGTAATCGGTCCAGAGAACCCAGAGGTGGTGCTTTACTAGCTCTGAACGCTCTTCCTTAACTGCAACCGCACGTGATTTGAAATCTGCATCACTTGAGGCTGCGTACTTCTCCATAGCGGCTTTAACTGACTGCGCTTCAATCTTGGCTTGCGCTGGGTCATAGATTCCACATGGTAGGTCGCAGTGTGCAAATGCAGAAGATTTTGGTGCAAAAGCATTTGTTAAGCGAGTTGTTAAATTCTGAAACATTTTTACTCTCGATTTCTACTAGATCTAATAGTGCTTAAGTCTTTCCACATCCTTACTGTGAGAGAGTACTACTACTATGAAAAGGTTGCATTTTCTGCCCACGCTCGCCCCGCTAAAGCTCGTTGCGATACGTGTTAGCGGAAGTTCCATGGCACCTGGCTATAACGATGGGGATTGGCTGCTCTTTCGAAATATTTCGATCCCCGATACTGGATCACATGTTGCAACCCGAGCTGGTCGATTAATCGGAAAAGTTATTTTGATTCAACGTAATTCAGCTATTGGAAGTGACTTTTTGCAGGTTAAACGCGCTCTAGATGTCCAGGTGCGTGATGAGGAGGGCGCACTTGGAATTTGGGTTGAAGGCGATAACAAGATTCATTCCACAGATTCGCGAACTTGGGGTCCAATTAGTTTGCATGAAGTTCGTGGTGTTCTCTTATTTCGCTATCGAAAAGGGGCTGCGCAGCCTACTGGGCTGTAAAAAAACTAACTTATCTAGAGTTATCTAGAGTTATCTAGAAAAGGCCTCAAACATTAAAGCCTTCTGCTCTTCTTCATGCAGATGATGTGAACCAGTTGCTGGGCTAGCAGTAGCGCGACGTGAAATTCGGCGCAGCGTGCGTCCCTCTAAAATTTCTTGGGTATTAAGTGCGACAAATGGCCAAGGACCTTGATTAGCAGGTTCATCTTGAACCCAGAGCAGATTTGCTTGTGGATGCTTCGCAGCAACAGCGGCAAATTGATCTGCTGGGAATGGATAAAGCTGTTCAACACGAACGATCGCTGTTGAGGTTTCATTCAATTTCGCTCGCTCAGCAATTAGATCGTAATAAACCTTGCCAGAGCAATAAATAACGCGGGTTGCATTAACAACGCTCTCATCATCAATTACCGGTTTAAATGTTCCGCTTGTGAAATCTTTCAGTCCTGATGCCGCAGCTTTTAGGCGCAACATTGATTTTGGTTCAAAGACAATTAACGGACGACGCGCTGGATTCTTCATGTGCCAACGCAGCAGATGGAAATAGGAAGCAGGTGTTGATGGCTGGGCCACTGTCATATTTAATTCCGCGCAGAGCGCTAGATAACGTTCGATTCGCGCAGAAGAGTGATCCGGACCTTGACCTTCATAGCCATGTGGCAACAAGAGCACAAGCGAGGATCGTTCACCCCACTTTTGTAACGCAGATGAGATGAACTCATCAATAATTGTTTGAGCACCATTAGCAAAATCTCCGAACTGGCCCTCCCACATCACAAGAGCGTTATCGCGTTCGGTGGAATATCCATATTCAAATCCCATAGCGGCATACTCTGAGAGCAGCGAATCGATAACAAAGAATTGATTCTCATCGGAAATTAATCCGCGCAGTGGGGTCCAGGTTTCACCGGTGTTTTGATCAACAACCACAGCATGGCGATTGCTGAAAGTACCGCGGCGAACATCTTGACCTGCAAGGCGAATTGGATGACCTTCGAGCAAAAGTGAACCCATGGCCAATGATTCTCCGGCGGCCCAATCGACACTTCCTTCGTCCAACATCTCAACGCGCTTTGCTAATTGTGGAAGCAACTTCGGATGGATCGTAAATCCTTGCGGTGTTGCAATTTGAGTGGCGACAATCTTGCGAAGTGTTGCTTCATCGAGTGCGGTATTAACGCTTTCTGGTGCTGGCGCAACCGGTACTGGCGTCTTATGAGAATTATCTGGTTCCACGTTATGCACGGCATTAAATGTTGATTCCAACTGAGTTTGGTAATCGCGAAGAACTTCTTCAGCTTCTTCAATAGTGATATCGCCACGACCAATAAGAGCTTCGGTATAAAGTTTTCGAGTTGAACGTTTCGCCTCGATCAACTTATACATAAGTGGTTGCGTGAAGCTTGGTTCATCGCCTTCGTTGTGACCACGGCGGCGGTAGCAAACCATATCGATCACGACATCTTTATTAAATGCTTGGCGATATTCAAATGCGAGGTGGGCAACTCTCGCCACACTCTCTGGGTCATCACCGTTGACGTGGAAGACCGGGGCTTGAATCATCTTTGCAACATCAGTTGAATAGGTTGAAGAACGTGCTGAGGTTGGCGAAGTTGTAAATCCAACCTGGTTATTAACAATTATGTGAATTGTGCCGCCGGTGCGATAGCCCGGAAGTTGTGAGAGATTTAGTGTTTCGGCAACTACACCTTGACCAGCGAATGCCGCATCACCATGCATCAAAATCGGTAGAACTGTGTAAATCTCTTTGATATTTAATTTATCTTGCTTGGCGCGGGCGATACCTTCAAGAACTGGGTTAACAGCTTCTAAGTGGGAAGGGTTTGCGGCTAAATAAATCTTTGTCGTCGCGCCAGATTCGGCGGTGAAAACGCTTGAGGTTCCGAGGTGATACTTCACATCGCCAGAACCCTGCACTTGGTTCTCGGTGTAGTGGCCTTCGAATTCTTGGAAGATCTGGCCTTGAGATTTTCCGGCAATATTTGCAAGCACATTAAGTCGACCGCGGTGGGGCATACCAATACAGACCTCATCCAGCGCGCTATCAGCGGCAGCCGAGATGATCACATCTAGCAATGGAATTACCGATTCGCCACCTTCGAGTGAGAAGCGCTTTTGCCCAACATATTTAGTTTGGAGAAACGCTTCAAATGCTTCCGCGCTATTTAGTTTACGCAAGATCCGAAGTTGCTCTTCGCGCGGAGTTCTAGGTGCGCCAACCTCAACGTGTTGTTGAATCCATTCACGTTCTGCCGGATTCTCGATATACATGTATTCGACGCCAATAGTTCGGCAATATGAGTCGCGCAGAATTCCCAAAATATTGCGAAGTTTCATAACTGGCTTGCCGCCAAAACCACCGGTTGCAAATTCGCGATCGAGGTCCCAAAGCGTTAAGCCATGTGTTGCAACATCTAAATCTGGATGGCTACGTTGGTGATATTCAAGTGGATCGATATCTGCCATCAAGTGGCCGGTAGTGCGGTAGGCATGAATTAGCTCTTTGATGTTTTCAGTTTTTCCAGCCGCAGCAGTGCTCGCTGATTTAACATCAACCATCCATCGAATCGGCACGTATGGAATACGAAGCGCGGCAAAAATTTCGTCATAGAAGCCACCTTCACCGAGCAAAATTTCATGAATGCGGCGCAGGAAGTCACCAGATTGTGCACCTTGAATAATTCGGTGGTCGTAAGTGCTTGTAAGAGTTATGACTTTACTTATTGCAAGATTAGCGAGCGTCTCTTCATTCGCGCCATGAAATTCTGCCGGGTAGTCCATCGCGCCAACGCCAAGAATCAACCCTTGGCCTTGTACCAAACGCGGCACGGAGTGAACGGTGCCAATTGTTCCGGGGTTTGTTAGCGAGACAGTTGTGCCAGCGAAATCTTCAACGGTTAACGTTCCGCCACGTGCCTTGCGAACAGTCTCTTCATAAGAAGCCCAAAATTGTGCGAAATCTAACTCTTCACAGCCCTTAATAGATGGAACTAGTAATTGGCGGGAACCATCTGGCTTGGCTAAGTCGATCGCAATTCCTAAATTAATATGTTCTGGCTTTCCAATCGCTGGCTTGCCGTCAATTTCACCGTAAAAGGCATTCATCTCTGGCATCTGACGCATTGCTTTGATCATCGCATAGCCAATGATGTGGGTGAAGGAAACTTTTCCACCACGACCGCGTTTGAGGTTATTGTTAATTACAGTTCGGTTATCGATCATCAACTTTGCCGGAATTGCGCGCACACTTGTCGCAGTTGGCACTGCCAATGAAGCTTCCATGCTTTGAACAACTCGGGCGCTCACACCACGAATTGGTTCAAGTGTTGCGGCTCCAGGAGTTACAAGAGTTGGGATTGGTTTAACAACTGGATCAGCCGGAGTTGGTGTTGCCTTTTGAATTTGCGAATTAGCGATTGCGGGAGCAGCAACTGGGGCGGCTGCAACTTGAGCAACTGCAACAGGTTGTGCAACCGGCGGAACTACTGGCGCAACCGGCGGAACTGCCGGTGCTTGGGATTGTGCAGCGGGCGCAGCGACTTGAGTCGGTGCAGAAGGTGTAGAAACATTTGAACTAGTGATTGTTGAACTATTGACATTTGCCGCGCCGGTTGAACTCGCAGCAGATTTTGGAACTGGCGGCGTGCCACCTTTAGGAGCGCCACTTAGCGGCGGAATATTATTTGTGGGAGCTGAACTAGCAGGTGTGTAATCAGCGAAGAATTCCCACCAGGATTTATCAACTGAACTGGGATCTTTTTGGAAGCGCTCGTACATCTCATCAACGAGCCACTCATTTGGACCAAATGATCCGCCGAAGTGATTCGCTGGTGTATTAGCTCCCGTAGCTGACACTTGCGATGCTCCTAATTCTTAGAAACGATCAATGCTGTTGAACGCTATCTTGTAACGATCACCACGTGGTAAC
>Ga0209829_10001566_pt1 | contig 18319 bp, 19 predicted proteins | sample C_140205_EF_Meta_FD_187311 | JGI IMG/M metagenome (GOLD analysis project Ga0209829, IMG submission 187311) | Freshwater microbial communities from Lake Croche, Canada to study carbon cycling - C_140205_EF_MetaG (SPAdes) (version 2) | ecosystem: Environmental > Aquatic > Freshwater > Lake...
ATGCTCGGTATTTCGTCAACTTGCAAGGTTGTTCTTAATTTTTTAACAACCGATGACAAAATTTGACTGACACGCGATTCACTCACGCTCAATACGTCGCCGATTTCTTTGAGATTGAGCTCTTCCACGTAATAAAGTTGCATCACCAATTGCTCACGCTCGGGCAATTGCGCAATAGCAGTCGTCACCGCGTCCATAAACTCAGCTTCTTCAACCATGGTTTCGGGTTGACGAGACGAATCATCGGCAATGGTCATCACTTCTTCAGTGACTACTTCCATGGAATAAGTTTCAAATCGACGAGCCTTACCGCGATCTTTGTGAAACTCTTCTAAATCTTTACCCATGAATTCTGCAATTTCTGCCTGCGTGGGTGTGCGCCCTAACTCTGCCGACAAAGTGTGCAAAGTTTCGTTGTGTGATTTGTTAAATGACACGGCTGAACGAGGCAAATAAGACAAACGTCTCACCTCATCGAGCATGGCACCTCGCACACGACTATGAGCAAAATTTTCAAACTCAACACCTTTGGCCAAATCAAAAGCGCGTGACGCTTCTAATAAGCCAATCATGCCAACTTGAATCAATTCATCTAATTCCATAAAAGCAGGGACTCGCGCTTTGAGATGTAAAGCCACGCGCTTGACCATACCTAAATGGGCCATGACCAATTCATCGCCCGTGGGTTGGGCTTGTTGGTACATTTGTACAGGAGATTGTTGTCTCATGGTGTATTTGGACGATTCAACAACCGCTCCATGAAAAACTGCATGCCGCCCGACGGATAGTTGATCGGTCGCAGTTGTGTGGTTAATTCAGCCAAGCGTCTAAAGTCGCGTGCAGCGGCCGTGCCTGGAGCTAACTCAAGTACCGATTGGTACTTTTTGAGTGCAGCCAATACCATTTCATCTTGCTCAATGGCAGTGAGATATTGAATCGATTGACCTAAAAACCTTGCACAAACATCATTGAGACGTTGATACAGTTTCCAGCCTTGAGATTGTGTTCGCACGTGATTGGGAAGTAAATAAATTTCTCCCAAATTCATTTCTTGAGTTAACACTTTGATCGTTCCGTATGCATCGGCAATTGATGAAGGATCGTCTTGTACAACAATGAATCGTCGTTGACACGCACTGAGAAAAGCCAACACCGATGGCGATATGCCAGCAGCAACGTCAACAATTAAATAATCGATGTTGCCAGCCAAGCTGCTAAAGGATTGAACAATGCTGGCAGCTTGCACATGCGATAAACCTGCTAATTCTTGAACACCCGACGCACCAGGAATAAGACGAATGCCTTGGCGCGTTGTGATAGTGATTTCTTCTAATGTTTTTTGACCTGCCAAAAAATGACTCAAGTTGTATTCGGCGCGAGCACCCAAAGCAATTTGAGCATTGGCTAAACCCAAATCAGCATCAAAGAGCATGACTTTGTTTCCACTCTGTGACAATGCAACCGCCAGGTTAATGGCAATCGTGGTTTTACCCACGCCACCTTTACCACTGGCGATGCCAATCACTTCTGTGTTTTTTATTTCACTCATAGATTGCGCCTGTTTGTTGTGAAGCCAATTGTGCAATTCGTGAACTGCTCATGGCCAAGTTGCTTCGTATATCTTCTGCGTGTTGATCATTACTGCTGAGGTTCAAATTGCTAATACCCACTTGAACCAAATCAACCGTTGCCATTTGTTGCATCCAATCGCTGATACCCTCACCACGACTGCATGCACTCACACTGACATTACCGTCAATCAAGAGTTGGATCAATCCCCATGGTTGAGTGGCCTCATCCATTTTGGTGACCATGAAGCTGTGCCATTGAATCTGTAGTGTTTGCAAAATGCGGCGCAAGGTCGATTGTGAAGCGTCTGCCGAAACCACTGCGTGACACTGCGCCTGTGGACAAACCATAATGACTTCATTTAATCGTTCGGCCATTTGCACACCAGGGGTATCAATGATGATGAGTTTGCGTTGTGCATGTTCTTCAATCAACAACTTGAGTGTTCCCGCGTTATTTGCACGGTAACAGTCTACCCCTGATTGTGCACTCAATAACTGGGTTTGATTCCAAGCGCCAGCGCGCATATCGTTATAACTGATCACCGCCACCGATTGTGCGCCCATGCTCACACTGGCGAGTTGCGCCAATCGCGCCACCATTAATGATTTTCCTGTTCCTGATGGGCCTGCAATCACCTGAACACCCTCTAAAGGCAAGGGCTTGATGGCGTCTTTGAGTGCATGACTGAGTAAGCGACGAATTTCTTCAATCGCAGGCTCAGCATCTTCAAAATTTTGAATACTATCAATGAGTAAAGCGCGCAAACTCACGGGTATAGACGCTTCTTGCAACGCATTTTTGAGCGGCACCAATGCGCGCGAGATGGGTACACCTTGCCACATGGCCATTTGTTGACTGAGTTTGAATTCTTTTCGCAGCGTTGCGAGTTCTTCGCGCACCATATCGACAATTTCTCGCCCACGTAGTGCTTCACGATTACTGCTTGCATCGATCTTCATGTTTGTATTGTCTGGCAAGCTGTCCTCTTCAATCACTTTTTCCTTCTTCTCTTGACGCTTGTTCTTGTTCATCGTGTCAACGAGTACATCGCTAAAATTAACGGGCGACTGAATGGGATTTTGATAGGTCACTTCTGTGGGAACAAAAGCTTCAGCAACTGCCAACTCTTGATTCATCGGTTCCACATCAACCGCAACAATCAGTTCCGCTTGTCCGCGTACTTTCCCTGAAGAGATGACGAGCACATCGGGGCCATACATCGATACGGCTTTCTCCCTGGCCATTTTGGCATCTCGTGCAATGATTCGTTTAAGTTCCATATCGTTTCTCGTTTTCAAGGGTAGTGTTGTTTACGTTTTACTGTGTGTTTTTGGCGTCAACCGTTTGAACGACTTTGACAGACTGGTCATCTGGAATTTCGCTGTATGACAAGACCGTTAAATCACTCACGCGATATTTAACTGCTTTCGACAACCAACCGCGAATCAATGGTGAAACCACCAAAACAGCGGCCATGCCATCATCTTCCATGGAGCGAGCAGATTGACGCAATGCTGCAAATAAGTTTTCAGCCAATCCAGGCTCCAGAACAACGGGCTGACCAGGCTGACTTTGTTGCAACACATTGTGAAGCAACTGCTCCAAACTGGGGTCGAGCGTCATCACTGATAAGTTGTTTTGTTCATCTACCAAACTTTGCATGATCATGCGACCTAATTTAGGCCTGACAGACGCTGTTAATTGTTCTGGATCGGTACTCTTGGAGCTTGCATCAGTGAGTGTTTCTGCAATACTGCGCATATCGCGAATCGATACGCCTTCAATCAACAGGTTTTGCAATACACGGGTCAATGTTCCCAAGCTCACTTTGCTTGGCACCATGTCTTCCACCAACTTAGGTGATTTAGCCGCTAATTTATCCAACAATTGTTGAACTTCATCTTGACTGAGCAAATCAGATGCGTTTTCACGCAATACTTTATTCAAATGTGTGGCAATCGCTGTGCTGGTATCCACCACTGTATAACCCAATGTACGCGCTTGATCACGTTGTGAAGGTTCAATCCAAACAGCATCCAAGCCAAATGCAGGCTCTTTGGTAGGTGTACCAGGCAATTCCCCATAGACATGACCAGGGTTAATCGCTAATTCGCGGCCTACTTTGACCTCACCTTTGCCACGCACAACACCTTTTAAAACAATGTTGTATGAGTCAGGATCAATATTTAAATCATCGCGAATGCGAACAGGCTGAACAAGAAAGCCCAATTCAGCTGTTAATTTTTTACGAACACCTTTGACACGGCTCATCAATTCACCGCCGTTTTCAGCATTGACCAAAGGAATCAAACCATAACCAATTTCAAGACCAATCAAATCAACCTGATCGACGTCATCCCAATCCAGTTCTTTGGGTCCTTCGCTGCTTGCTGCAGCTTGTGCAGCAGCCTCTTGTGTCGCCTCTTCCACCACTTCACTTCGAATGACCATTAAGCCCAAGCCAATAGTGGCTGCGGCTAATGTAATAAACATGGTGTGTGGCATTCCAGGAACCAAGCCTAATAATAATAAAATGCCACCAGAAATAAATAATGCAACTGGATTAGACAACTGTGATTGGGCCTGTTCAGTCATTGATTGTGTCGTTGTGACACGCGTCACAATAATGGCGGTTGCCAAGGACAATAACAAAGATGGAATTTGAGCAACCAAACCGTCACCAATGGTTAATAGTACGTACAACTTACTCGCTTCGCTCACAGACATATTGTGTTGCAATACACCAATGGCCAAACCACCGATAAGGTTAATAAGAAGAATCAATAAGCCAGCAACAGCATCGCCGCTTACAAATTTAGAAGCACCATCCATGGATCCGAAGAAATCAGACTCTTGTGATAATTCTTGGCGACGTTTTTTAGCCGTTGCTTGATCGATCACGCCTGCATTCAAATCAGCATCAATCGCCATTTGTTTACCAGGCATTGCATCCAATGTAAAACGCGCATTCACTTCAGATACGCGTCCTGCACCTTTGGTGACCACAATAAAGTTAATAATCATCAGGATACCAAAAATAATGAAACCCACAACGTAGTTGCCGCCGATCACAAACTCACCGAAAGCCGCAATCACTTTTCCAGCAGCCTCATGACCTTCATTACCGTGAACCAAAATAACCCGTGTGGAAGCCACGTTCAAACCCAAGCGCAACATCGTTGCAAACAAAAGAACCGAGGGGAATGAAGAAAAATCCAAGGGATTGCGGTTACTAATAGCGATCATGATGATCACAAGACTGGCCACAATATTAAAAGTAAACAAAAAGTCCAGCAAAATGGCTGGCAAAGGTAACACCAACATAGCCATGATCAACAACACCAGCAGGGGAATTCCCAGACCGGAGTAGTCAAACTTAACTAAATTCTGTCGAATCGTTGACAGGGACAGTGTGCTCATTTCAGTTTATTCCATTTTTTGAATTCTTTAGAACTCATTTTAAACGCTTTTGAAGCGTAGATATATCGATTAAGCAATGGATGTGCCAGCCCCTTCAATGCCGATGTTTAAATACAAAGCTTTGCAACGATCTTTATAGAAGCATGCTGGAACGCTATTTGCTGTATCCAAGAACATGGCAATTACAAACCTGTCACGGTTTTTGCTTAATCAGAGAAACAATTGATTTTTGAAGCACTGAAACACTATGAACATGTCTCCTTTGAATGCGACAAATACTGCGTCAATCGCACCTGCGACCGATTCAAATAGCTCGGCAAGTGGGTCTGCGCGCGCAGAAAAACCAGCATTAGGCGGCCTTGATTTTGGTGAATTTTTCCAGCGGCAATTGCAAGCGGTCAATTCGCAAAAACGGCAAGATTTTGCCGCCAGAAGCCAAAATGACGAGTCACATGACAACACAATGCCAGAAGAAAACCATTTTTCTCAAAAAAGTTTGGCTGAGATCAAAAACCATTCTGAAACATTTAATCGCCGCTTGCCACAAGCAAGCAATCCAAGGCAGCCGACACAATCGGCCCAATCAAGCCAACGCGCCAACGATCACACGGTGAATAAGAAACAAGACATCAAAGACGCACAGAATCAAACAGAAGACACAAAGGACTCTGATGTGAAGTCACATGCTGATCGTGCGCCTCTCAAAACTATTGCATTAAGTGATAAGGTGCAAATTGTCACCACCCATGACGCGGAGCCTGATGACTCCAGTTTGGCTGATTTTGCAAGAACCATGGGCTTGGATGAACAGCAAATTCAAAATTTATTGGGTGCAGCACAAAATGCAACGGCCCCAGCCCCTACTCCAACACCGACCACCGCACAAGTGTTGCAGTCCAACACTCCCTTAATCACCATGGGCCAAGCCCCAAGTGATCTCAACGCATTGGCACAACTTGCCAACTCGAACATCACCAACAGCGCAAAAACATTGGACACCACCAATGAATTGGGCGCCAAAACACAACTCTTTCAAGCACTACAAAATACAACACTTGAACTGGGTAAAGCCAGTTTGCCACCCGTAACGCAAGAGATGGCCAACATCAGCATACCCAGCACATTGGCCGTGTTGTCGCTCATGGACGCACAACTGCGCCCCCAAGATATTGAAGCGTTGGTCAAATCTTACGAAAAAAATAACAGCGATGAATCGGTTACTTCGGTCGACACATCAAACGATTCAACACCTTTGCAAAACACCACCACGGCCACCAGCAAACCCAGTGAAATAGTGGCAGCAAAGGCAGTAGCACCCACTGTGGCTGCTAATTTGACAGAAACATTTGAAAAATTAAACCAAAAGTTGGCAACAGAAATGGCTGCGCGTATTCATCAACAACTGGCCGACGGCGAATGGAAAATGAAGTTCGCACTGAAACCCGCCAGCTTAGGTCAAGTTGATGTACAACTCGAAATGCGCGACGGCAAACTCTATGCATTATTCCAGACAGACAATCCAGTGACGCAAGATCTCCTTCAATCAGGCAGTCAAAGACTCAAAGACTCCTTGAATCAAATGGGACACGCCCATACATCTGTTCATGTAGGCCAAGGAAACTCACAAAGCCGACAAGGACAATCGCATGATTCTTCTCACCCATCAGAAGAAAATCATGTCAAACTCGCAGCGGTAGACGATTCCTCCACAGGGTCGGCCGCAATTGTTCAACAAAGTAACGATTCAAACTTGGATATTTACGCCTGATACAGGCATTAAGAGGAGTTAGATATGGCAACAGCACCAGAAGCAGCACCAGACGCAGGCGCAGAAGCAGCGCCCAAGAAGAAGAAACCCATTCTTCTGATTGCCGGCATTGCAGTCGGATCTATTGTGGTGATGGTCGGCATTGCATTCGGAACACTTTACTTCTCAGGGTTCTACGAGAAAAAAGCCGAGCTAGCCGCCATGGATAAATTAGAGGAATTGGAAGCCGCTGCTACCAAGGCCAAAGATGAAGCGCCCGCCAAACTGCGCAAAGAAGCGCCTGAAGCCACACGCTTTGAAAAGAATTACCTTCAGCTCGAAAAAGATTTAATGACCAACATCACCGGATCCAAAAAAGTCATGGTGGTCAATATTGCATTGATGACACATTACGACACACGCGTGTTTGATAACGTCAAGAAACATGAGTTTGCATTGCGCTCAGCCATGCTCGACATCATGCGTCAAACCACTGACGAAGAAACCAAAAAACCCGATTTTAGAAAAGAACTCGCCGAAAAACTCAAAGAGGTGATGAACAAGCGCCTTGAAGAGTATGAAGATTTTGGCGGCATCGAAGAAGTCTATTTCAATTCATTTGTAATGCAATAAACCCATGGCACGCGATAACCTATTAAGTCCGGAAGAACTTTCAGCTCTCGCTGAAGGTCTCAAAGACGGCTCCATTGAAGCCGACACGGGCTTTAACACGCGCTTACGAGTGCAAAAACACGACCTTGCAAGCGAAAACAGCAGCTTGGGCGTTAATGTTTCTTCGATTGATATGATCAACGAACGTTTCATTCGCATGTTTCGTTTAGGTTTACTCGAAGTCTTGCGCACAACGCCACGCGTCAATCCAACGCGTGTACAAATGCTGAAGTTTGGTGACTACCTCAAGATGCTCAAACCACCCTTGTCTGTCAACACCATTCGCATCAATCCATTGCGCGGCTTCTCGGTCATCATGATCGACCCCAATGTAGTTTTTAGTTCGCTCGATAGTTTTTTTGGTGGATTTGGAAAAGGCGTTGGCGAATTACCACCTGGACGTTTATTCACACCCACCGAATCGCGCATCATCAATATTATTTTGGACGTTTTCTATCGTTCACTAAAAGACGCATGGTCACCCATTTTGGACATTGAGTGCGAAACAGTGAGCGCAGAAATTAATCCGCAATTTGCTCAAATCGCCGACGAAAACGATATGGTCGTATTAAGCCGATTCGAATCGGAGTCCTCCACATCAGGCGGCAAAGGATTCATCGACTTGGTTTACAACTATGCCACACTCAAACCTTTGCGAGAAGTGCTGAGCAATCGCGTACAAAGCAGTGATGGCGACGTTGAGTCCGATAAATTATGGCGTGAAGATTTGGCCATTGCTGTTGGCGATGCACATATTGATGTTCGCGTCGTCATGGGACAAATCAAAACTACATTGCATCATTTAAATTCAATGAAAGAAGGCGATTTGCTCTTCTTCAAAAAACCCGAATTAGCACATTTAATGGCACATGGTGTGCCCTCGTTTGGCGTCAATATTGGAAACAAGGGATCCAATGTCGCAGTTCGCATTGAAAAACAAATCATCCCTGGACATCATTGAGATAGGATTAACCATGAACGACACCACAGAAAACCCAACAGAACAATCCGCAGAGGAAGATAAGTTGCCGACACCCGATGACTTTGATATGAGTCATCCGAGCAACATCAACCCCGATGTGTTGCAAAATATTTCCGTCAATTTATCAATCGAAGTGGGACGCACTCAAATACGAATCAAAGATTTAATGCGCTTAACCCAAGGCAGTGTGGTTGAACTTGACCGTATCGCTGGCGAGCCGCTTGATTTATTGGTTAACGATACTGTTGTTGCGCAAGGCGAAGTGGTTTTAGTCAACGATCGTTACGGCATTCGATTAACGCGCGTAGTGCCGTCAACCGAACGCCTTAAATCTATCTAATTAACCCGCGCTTATTTTGCGACCGTTGAGGTTTTGCACAGGGCGCGCGTTCATCTTGAACGGGAATTTTGCCAACTGTGCTTTAGAAATATCAACTGGTGTTTTAAGAATATAAAAATTCACACCCTCTGTACAGGGAGGTGTTGTGAGCGAACCTTCATAGTTATAAAAGCCTAAATCTTTTGGCAACATCGTACCTGGATTGAATGCAACCTTCGCAGGCAAATACTCTTCACCTTCTTTGGGTGGCAAGTTAGCCCACAAAGTTTTAATGGCAGCGCTGTCTTTGCCTTCGTTAAGCAACACACCAATCACGGACAATTTACCTTCCTTGCTCTTGTGAACAAAGTGCGCAACCATGGCTGCATTTTTTCCATCAACCTGCTCTTCGCTGGGGCGATGGAAGTGAAATTGCAATAAGTCAAACTCTTCTTTGCCAATCGTTAATTTGCTACCTGGCTCCACATTCACCTGAATCGTATGGCCGTTGTTTAATATTTTGAGTGGGCCTTCTTTGTAACTCACAGACAACACGTCTTTTGATTTTTCAAATGGGCCAACAATATTAAGTGGAGATTGTTTTTTACCTTTTCCGCAAATTGGAAAGCTAGCGCCCCAATGCTCAGGACCGTTATCGCCCTCGTAGCCCCAATGAACATCGTGCGCGTTTTTAGCTGATTTTTCTTTGCCGCCGTGCTGATCTTTTTCTGGCGTTTTGCAATCAGACAAGACTTGAACTTTTTGACCCGCTGCGGCCAACGCATTTTGCGCAGCGCAAACGGTTTGAAGATTTTTGCCCCACTCCGACATTTCTAATGATTTTTGAAATGCCGCAACTGTTTCAGGATCGTTTACACCGTTGGTGAGCAATCGCAACGCAGCAATACCCACTTGACGCTCTGCACTCAAAGTTTTTTGTCCTTTATAAGAAGTTTCAACATCTTGCAAAACAATACCGTTGGCAAAAGCAGCTTTAAGTGAATCGATCTGTCGAACGCTGGTTTCGAGTTTTTCAATATTTTCTTTGAGCTCTTTCATCTCCTCTTCGGCTTTTTCAAGAGCTTCTTTGGCTTCATCCACTTGCTCCGTTACTTCGGCAAGTTCATATGAAATATGCTTTTTACCGGCATAGTTCCAATACGCCATAGCAGCGGCTCCAACCAACAACATGGCCAAGAGGACTTCTAAAATAATTCTGAGATACTTTTTCATGGTCGCACTTAAAAATTGAGTGAACGAAAACACCAATGAACGACATTGTCGTGCCGAACGCTAGGTCAGTGCTACCGTATCGGCACTTATCCCCAAAATCTTTAACTCTCATTTAATAAAATGAATACTTATCAATTCATTTAAAAATTTAATCTTTGTTTAAGCGCGCACAAACAAGGTTTGCAAGGGGTCGGGGCCCACTTGGCGACTCCAATGACCGTGCACCTTTGGATCAAAAGTAGCGCCTTGTGGCAATACGTCAGCCGAATAAAAATGATCGCCTGGCGAAAATACCTTTGACGTGCCGACTTGCAAAAAGATTTCCATCTGCCCTTGCAAGATAAAAACCCATTGTGGATGTGGGCTCACATGAAATTGACTGCGAAATCCAACGGGACTCATGCGCAGCTGCATTCCGCCGCTGGGCATTAATTGCGAAAGCATGGATTGCGGGGAACCTTCAGAGAGTGCGATCTCTTCATGCTTGAAGCGAGCGCGTCCATCGGTGTCGGTAAAGAGAATGGTTTTTGTAAAAGTAGTCATAGAAACATCTTAACTGGATATTTTGCAAATAGAGCCCAACTTCTTTGGCTTAGCACGACGTACGCTTTTGCGTACTATAGTTTCAGGAGAAGCATTCATGGCCACCACACTCACTGCAAGCGAAGCTCGCGCTGACCTATATCGTTTAATCGATCAAAGAGGCAATGGCCCCGAGCCACTAACCAAAAGCAAACGGACATTAGAGTGGTAAGTTGGAATTTAGTTTTTTCCAAATACGCAACCTAATGAAAGATTAGTGGGCGACTTGCGATGGGGATTTCGTAATGACTTCATCAGTGGTAGTCCTTCAAATTAACGTTGGGCATCCTCGCTAAAAAATTTAAAAGTAATTCGCCACTGTCCAGTGACTGAAACGGCGTATTCCTTTTTCATCACGCCTTTAAGTTTATGGAATTTATAGCCAGGCAAATTCATATCTTCAGCCTCCTTGGAGACGACGAAACGGTCCAACATTAGTTCAATTCGAACACTGTATTGGGCAGGAATACCTTTGTAGCTTCCTTTTGTGAAAAAAAGCTCCGCTACAATTCTCCTCTTCATCAACAGCCTCTGGATCAACACCATGAACCGCTGCCCGCACCCCCTCTTTAGGGCTCAATCATGAGCCCCAAAGTTTTTATTAAAACATTCGGCTGCCAAATGAATGTGTACGACTCGGACAAAATGGCCGATGTTTTGCACCAAGCCCAAGGTTACGAACAAACCACCGACGTCAATCAAGCTGACTTGATACTTTTCAACACGTGTTCTGTGCGAGAAAAAGCGCAAGAAAAAGTTTTTTCAGATTTAGGCCGCGTCAAACATCTGAAGAAAAAAGGCGTCAAGATTGCTGTGGGTGGGTGCGTCGCCAGTCAAGAAGGCGCCACAATCATTGAGCGAGCGCCTTATGTGGATGTTGTGTTTGGTCCGCAAACTTTGCATCGCTTGCCCGATCTACTCAATCAACGCGAGTTACAAAAGCGTCCACAAGTCGATATTTCTTTTCCCGAAATAGAAAAATTTGATCACTTGCCACCTGCGCGCGTTGAAGGCTCTTCGGCATTTGTCAGCATCATGGAGGGTTGCTCCAAATATTGCAGTTATTGCGTTGTGCCTTACACGCGCGGCGAAGAAATCAATCGACCCTTTGACGACGTGCTCACCGAAGTGGCGGGCCTCGCTGCGCAAGGCGTCAAAGAAATCACACTGCTGGGTCAAAACGTCAATGCGTATCGCGGTCCCATGGGCAACACCTCAGAGATTGCAGACTTTGCATTGCTACTCGAATACGTGGCAGAAATTCCAGGTATCGAGCGCATTCGCTACACCACAAGTCATCCCAATGAATTCACACAACGACTCATCGACGTGTACGCCAAAATTCCGCAACTCGTCAGTCATTTGCATTTGCCCGTTCAACACGGCAGCGATCGCATCTTGATGGCCATGAAGCGCGGTTACACAGCGATGGAATACAAAAGCACGATTAAAAAATTACGTGCTATTCGCCCCAACTTGTCTTTGAGCTCCGACTTTATTGTGGGTTTTCCGGGTGAGACGCAAGCCGACTTTGATCAGATGATGAAACTCATCAACGATTTGAGTTTTGACGCGTCATTCAGTTTTGTTTTTAGTCCACGCCCTGGCACACCTGCGGCCAATTTAGAAGACACCACACCGCACAACATCAAACTTCAACGCTTGCAACATTTACAAACCACCATCGAAGCCAATGCTCGTCGCATCAGCGAAAGCAAAGTGGGCACACTCGAGCGAATTTTGGTGGAAGGGCCATCACGCAAAAGTGCGACCGAATTAATGGGTCGCACCGTTTGCAATCGCATTGTTAATTTTGATGGCGGCCCGCAAAGTGCCCGCTTGGTGGGGCAACTCATGAATATGCGCATCACACAAGCCTTGCCCCATTCCTTGCGAGGCGAAGTGGTGGTGTAAACTCCACTTCGTAACACTTATAGCGTCAGTATGGTGCAACCCGTTGTTTTGCGCGCTTCTAATGCAATATGCGCTTCTTTGACTTGTTCAAGCGGAAAAGTTTGATCAATTCTGATTTTGACTTTACCACTACTCACCACTGAAAATAAATCGTCAGCCATCGCTTGTGTGGTTTCACGCGATGTGATGTGTGTGAACAAAGTTTGGCGCGTTACATAGATCGAACCTTTGCCACCCAAAATACCAGGCGCAAACGGCGCGACTGGACCAGACGCATTACCAAAGCTTGCCATCAAACCAAACGGTGACAAACAATCCAATGATTTATCCCAAGTGTCTTTACCCACTGAGTCATAAACCACTTTGACACCTTTACCGCCAGTGATTTCTTTAACCTTGACTAAAAAATCTTCTTTGCTGTAATTGATGACATGCGATGCACCATGCGCTTTAGCAAGCGCACATTTTTCATCACTACCAGCAGTGCCAATGAGTTGATAACCCAATGCTTTGGCCCATTGACTCGCAATCAAGCCCACACCACCAGCGGCTGCATGAAACAACACGAAGTCACCCGTTTGAAGTCCACCTTGTGGCAATGTTCGCTTGAGCAAATATTGCGCGGTAAGACCTTTGAGCATCATGGCCGCACCTTCTTCAAAACTAATGTCATCGGGTAATTTGCAAACGCATTTGGCGGGCATCACGCGTTCTTCACAATAGCTTCCGGGTGGCTGGCTGGCATATGCGGCGCGGTCGCCGACTTTTAAATGTGTTACGCCTTTGCCAACGGCCTCGATAACGCCAGAGGCTTCCATACCCAAACGCAAGGGCATAGGAAATGGATACAAACCCGAGCGTTGATAGACGTCGATGAAATTCAAACCCACTGCTTTGTGACGAATGCGAATTTCGCCATCTCCTGGCTCACCCACCGTCACGTCAACCATTTTTAAAACTTCTGGACCACCGATTTGGTCAATGCGTATGGCTTTACTCATAAAAAAACTCCTTGATCTTATTTTTGAACCGTATGAACAGTTGCACCATGCAAATGCAAGGCATCTATCCTGCCACGAATCATTATCCCTTGCTTGTCGCTCTAGTAAAAAAATCAGATAGAGTCACCCCCTATGACTACATCCAGCACAACATCAGCACTCACCCCATTTAACGCTTTTTTATTGGTGATTCCCGCTCTTTTATGGGCGGGTAATGCCGTGGTCGGTCGCCTCATTTATGAGTTAGTACCGCCCGTTACCCTTAATTTTTTACGATGGGCCACGGCTTTTGTATTTCTGCTTCCCCTTGCCTATCCAGTACTCAGACTCAGCAGTCCGCTTTGGCCCAATTGGAGACGCTATGCGGTTTTATCTTTACTTGGAGTGGGCTGTTACAACACATTTCAATACATGGCCTTGCATACCTCGTCACCCATCAACGTCACATTGGTTGCATCAAGCTCTCCTGTTTTCATGCTGGCTGTTGGTGCCTTGTTTTTTAAACAAACCATACAGATGCGACAAATCGCAGGCGCATGTTTATCGATCATGGGGGTGATATGGGTGCTCAGTCGCGGAGATTGGCACAATTTGCTTCAAGTCAAATGGGTGATTGGTGACTTGTATGTGATACTTGCAACGATTGCTTGGGCTGTTTACAGTTGGATGCTATCCATCAACAAAGACCCTGCAGAGTTACGCAGCAACTGGGCTTATTTTTTAATGGCACAAGTGACAATGGGATTGGTTTGGACCAGCGCACTAACAACCGCCGAATGGACTCTCACCGATGCGCATATCGTTTGGGGGTGGCCTGTAGCTTTGGCATTGATTTACGTGGCACTTGGCCCTGCGATTTTGGCTTATCGATGCTGGGGCTTAGGCGTGCAACGCGTAGGCCCCAACATTGCAGGATTTTTTAGCAACCTAACCCCATTGTTTGCAGCGATTTTTTCTTCACTGGCATTAGGTGATACACCCAAAATCTATCACGCCATTGCCTTTCTATTAATTGTGGGCGGCATTTATGTTTCGTCGCGTAAACCGAATCAATAAGTGCCAGGGTAAGCGCCACCATCAATCAACACATTTTGACCTGTGATGTAACTGGCTTGTGCACTGCATAAAAATGCACAAGTTTGACCAAACTCTTCGGGGTTACCAAAACGCAACGCAGGAATGGTTTTTTTTCTGGCTTCGCTAATTGTCTCTTGTGATTGACCTGTTTTTTTGGCCGCGCCTTGCAAAGTGCTTTTGAGTCGATCGGTATCAAAAGCGCCTGGTAATAAATTGTTGATAGTGACATTGCGTGAAGCCAATTTAGTCGTGCGTGCAACACCTGCAACAAAACCAGTCAGTCCACTACGCGCGCCATTGGACAATCCCAAAATATCAATCGGTGCTTTAACAGAACTCGATGTGATGTTGACGATTCGACCAAAGCCACGCTCTGCCATTCCATCGACTGTTGCCTTTATTAATTCAATCGGTGTGAGCATATTGCCATCAACCGCTTTAATCCATTCATCACGATTCCATTCGCGAAAATCTCCAGGCGGTGGGCCTCCTGCGTTGGTCACCACAATGTCAAAGTTTTTACCAGGACCGCCTTTGACATTCCAAATTGCATCACGCCCTTGCTCAGACGTGATATCCATGGCCACTGTCAAAATTTGAGTGCCGCATGTGCGAAGCGTTGCTGCAGCTTGCACTAAAGCCTCTGCACCTCGCGCCACGATCACCACATTGCAGCCTTCTTTGGCCAAAGCTGTTGCACAACCTAGGCCCAAGCCCTTGCTCGCGCCTCCTACCAATGCCCATTTACCTTTGATTCCGAAGTCCATCATGCGTCTCCATATTTAGAAGCCAAATATACACCGCCCAAAACCAAAGCGGTCCCTGCAAAAATCCAAGCAGTGAAAGGTTCACCCAAAATAAAAACACCCATGCCAATGGTTGCGAAGGGCCCAATCATGCCGACCTGTGATGTTAACCCCGCGCCTATTTTTTCGATCGCCAGCATCACCAACAAGATGGGAGCAACGGTACAGACCAAAGCATTGAGAATAGACAAGTGGATGACAGGCAAAGGCACAACAATATTGGAAGTATTATTTAATATAAAAAATTGTGTAATTGTAAAAATGCACGCAGCTGTGGAAGCCAAGCCAACCAAACGCATCGCACCAATGCGCTTGACCATCTGTCCACTAAAAACTAAATAACACGCATACAACACCGCGCTTAAAAAAACTAAAAAGCTGCCCCACACCACTGCGTCACCCGTGATTTGAATTTCGTGCCCCAGCACCAAAATCACGCCGCTGTAACTCACCACCATCGCCAGCATGCGAATGGGTTTGATGGGTTTTTTATAAAGCATCCAACTTAATAAAATTACCATGGTTGGACTCAAATACAAAATCAATCGCTCTAAACTCGCTGTGATGTATTGCAAGCCCAAAAAATCTACAAAGCTCGATAAGTAGTAACCAATAAAGCCCAAACCCACCACGCCCCATTTGTCTTTTAAGCTCAAAGGATTGTTGATGGCGTGCGTTTGGCGCATCGCCCATAAAGAAAGAACAATAAAAAATGGCAAAGCAAAAGCCATGCGCAATGTAATCAAGCTTACAGGATCGACGCTGTAGCGATAAGCCAACTTAATGATGATGGCTTTACCCGCGAATGCAATTGCACCTGTAATGGCAAAAAACAAGCCTAAGCGGTAGGAGGCGAGATTAGAGGATGTGGCTGGCATTCACGATTTGGGTATCAATCAGCAATTGAGCGTAACTGCTGGTTCCCGAATATACCTTCAATTGGTGACTGCCGTAGGTCACCACTGTTGTCGTAGCTGTCCAATTGGACAAATCCACCGTATCGGCCACCATTCCACAAATGGCCATTTGATCCCGACCTAAGCTTACACCAATAGAAGCGATACTAACAGCAGCTGTAGTAGCTGTATTGAAAATATTCATGCCCGACAAATCAAGGACATCTTTTAATTACAACCTCAACACATTGGCTAAATTGTCTACACTGAGGTAAATAATTTCTATCGACTCCAGACGAGATAAACCATCAGGTGTGCCTGCGCCCACATTTTTTATTTGTGTGAGATCTAAATTGCCAGCACCCGTTGTTAGTTGCAAGGTGTAAATGCCTGTGCCGCCATCTATTTTTGACAACTGCGTGGTGTTACCACCTGCACCCGCTACATTTTGTAAAGCCGTGATGTTGCTGGCGTTGATTTGAAAGATGTCATTGCCTTTGCCACCATTCATCACATCAGCGCCGCCATTGCCAATGAGTGTGTCTTTACCGTCGGCAGCAAAAAAGATTCTGAAGCACTTGTTCCAGTTAAAGAGTTGTTGCTAGAAGTACCGTATAAATTATTATTGGCAGATAAAAAATTTGCACCGCCGTATGTGACATAGATTTTACCAGCGTATCCATTAGGACCCGCCGCACCAAGAAGCAGATCCGCATATTCGTCATCATTGACATCACCCGCATTGCTGACAGACCCACCTGAAATGTCACCGCCCAATTCAACATTGATCACAAAACCACCTAAGCTAGCATGCACATCATTTAAATTAATTTTTACCATCTCACCCCATATTGCAATAGCTGAAGCACTTGTATTTCCTGCTGCATCCACAAAAGAAATTTCATAGGTGCGAACCATATATGAATTGCTCGTTGCCTTAACACCATTTGATGCAATCACATCATCCACAGTACTGGCATTGAAGTTACTGCCATCCGTTTTGCTAATCATTATCAAATGGGTCAACAACACATATGAATAACTCAACCCAGAAATACCGCCCAAAATAATATTGCTTGCGCTAAAGTTTGCACTTAAAGCTTGATCAACATCCAAAACGAGTCGGTCAAGCGAATTATCCAACCCTCCACCACCGATGGTAATTTTGATGTGTGCAATGTCTGCTACATTTGGTTGAGCAATATCTGCAGCGATCAGATGTCCTGCATGCCCCTGAATAAGACTGACGGTTCCATTACTCGTTGCTTGAATACCCGCTGAGTTTTTGTCAAGATCGACTACTTCTGGTGCAGTGGTGTCAGTTGATGAGTTGCTATTTGAACCAGTGCCACCGCTTGAACCACCGAAGCTACCGCCAGATCCACCTGAACTGCTGGCTTTTTTTGACTAAGCAGCGCCTGCACCACTCAACGCTAAACCGCCCAACAAATACCAAAAATAATTTTATCTTTCTTAGGCAGCGGAGGGTTCATCTGTTGCAATTGAAATAAACCGCAGTCAGAATTGTTTTGATACGCATTTGTGCAAGGCGCACAAACCACGCAGACCCAACTGAGCGACAATCGAGGGTTTTCTAACCTTTACACGCCCTGCCCGTATGACTGCCAGCAACGATCTTCGCACCACCCTCAATTTGCCCGATACCGCCTTTCCTATGCGAGGCGACCTGCCCAAGCGCGAGCCCGCGTGGGTCAAAAACTGGACCGATCAAGGCCTCTATAAACAGTTGCGTCTTGCCAGAAAAGGCGCGCCACTATTTGTTTTACACGACGGTCCGCCCTACGCCAACGGTAAGCTGCATATTGGCCACGCCCTCAACAAAATCCTTAAGGACATGATCGTCAAATCTCGACAATTAGCTGGGTTTGACGCGCAATACATACCGGGTTGGGACTGCCACGGTTTGCCCATCGAAAACGCCATCGAAAAAATACACGGCCGCAAACTCAGTCGTGACGACATGCAAGCCAAGAGTCGCGCCTTTGCCACCGAACAAATCGACCAGCAACGCGAAGACTTTCGCAGACTGGGCGTATTGGGTGACTGGGAGCGTCCTTACAAAACCATGGACTTTGGC
>Ga0209829_10001568_pt1 | contig 18307 bp, 8 predicted proteins | sample C_140205_EF_Meta_FD_187311 | JGI IMG/M metagenome (GOLD analysis project Ga0209829, IMG submission 187311) | Freshwater microbial communities from Lake Croche, Canada to study carbon cycling - C_140205_EF_MetaG (SPAdes) (version 2) | ecosystem: Environmental > Aquatic > Freshwater > Lake...
CGCAGATCGGCAGTAAAAAATCAGCCAAGGCGGCCGACGATCGCGTCGTGGCTGATGCACGCGTGCGCGGAGCGTTGGAAGAGGCCGGCCTCAAGTTCAATGTCAACGAGTTTGCCAACTACGTCGTGCCGTTCACTGTCGGCGAGAGCCGCAGCCAATTAGTGTTTGTGCAGTCGACGACGTCGCAATGGGGCTCGATGGAAATTCGCAAGGTGTATTCCTACGCCTATGGTTCGAAGACGCGGTTGTCGCAGGCGAAGCTCGAAAAGCTCCTCAAGGCCAATGGGAAGCTGAAGTCTGGTGCCTGGGAATTATCTGACGGAGCAGAGCTTTTGGCGATCTTTTGCGTCAAAGTGGCCGCGGACTGCGATGGGGAGTCGCTCGGCACCGTCGTTCGAGGCGTGGCAGAAATAACGGATGAAGTCGAAGAGAGCTTCACAGGGAAGGACGAGCATTGATCACGTGACGTCCTATCGGTGGCGGCCGTCGATGTGTCCCGTCGAAGCGTCGATCAGCGGCCATCACTGCCGGTAGGCGGCCGAAGTCCGATAAGGGCCAGTGTCACGAGCACGGCGGCATGAACGCCTAGCATGGCCATGGCAGGCAGCCACGTTGTTGGATCGTCGCCAGGTCGGCAATAGTCCTCGACGCCACTCGTGAATGCGCGGAAAGACCAGAAGGTCGACACTAGGCCGCGACCAACCCAGTCGAGCCAGCCTTCCAGCGGCGCGATCACGTTGGCCAGCACGATCTGCGGGATGAGCACGACGGGGACCGTCCGCACGGCCACTTCTTCGGACCGCGAAAGGGCGGAAATTGCCAGGCCCGTGAGCGTGCCAAGCAGGGCCACGGCAGTAATCGTTGAAACATGTGTGGCGAGCCCAACAGCCCCCTCGGCCGCCGGCAAGTTGCAAAACACGTTCACGATGCCAAAGACGAGGAGAGCCTGCACGAGTGCCGCCAGTCCGAGCACCGCCAGTTTTGCCATGTAATACACGCCCGGATCGACCGACACGGCACGCTCACGCTCAAAGAGAATCCGCTCTTTGACGATCTCGGGGGCCGAGTTGTTGCAGCCTAGCCAGAAGACCGACACGAGTAGCAGGAAGGCCGCGTTTTGCCGCTTCATCAGGTCGGTCACGGGGTCTTCTGATTCGCTGAGATCACCGAATAGAGCTGCCAGCATGACCCCGATAAAAACCGCCTGTCCAATTGAAAGGAGCAGGGATTTGATATCCATCACCTGCAGGGTGGCTACGCGGGCTGCTAGGAGCCGGAATTGTCGCAGGAAACTGATCGGCCGCCGCATTGAAACCTGTCGAAAGGCGCCTGCGGGCATCGTGGCGACGGCCTGCTGCATCGCCGCGGGAATGCGATCCTGCACATACTGCTTGAACATCGGATGCTGTCGAAATCGCTGCTCCCACTCCACCGGCGTCTGCCGTGCCATGGCGGAATAGGCGTCGCCGAGTCGCCCAACCTGAAAGTATTTACAAACCTCGGCTGGCGTGCCGATGCATGCGAGTCGGCCTCCTGTCGTCAATACGACGACGAGGTGCGCGTTGCGTTCGATATTGAGCGTGTTGTGGGTGATGCAGACAACGGAACGGCCCTTGTCGGCGAGATCCCGAAACAGCTTCATCATGTCTTCGTCGGCAAGTTCGTCGAGTCCACTGGTGACCTCGTCGAGAAAGACCAAGCTCGGCTTGTGGGCAATCTCGTTGGCGAGGCTGATCCGCTTGAGTTGACCGCCGCTCAGGTCTCGCACGCGGACGGCCTGTCGCTCCACGAGCCCGACTTCACCGAGCAGGCTGTCGACGGCCCGATCGACCTCGCTGCTCGAGGTATCCGACGGAAGTCGCAGGCCGGCGGCAAACCAGAGGGATTGCCGCACCGTGAGGGCGCTGTGAAGCGCATCCCGCTGCGGGACGACGGCCACGTCGTGCTTGATGGCATCAAATTCGGTATGCAGGTTGCGGCCACCGACCACCACCTGCCCGGCGTCGGGCCGGACCCGGCCGGAAAGAATAGAGAGGAGGGTCGATTTCCCAGATCCGCTGGGGCCGATCAGGCAGACCAGTTCACGAGGCCGGATGGCGACGGTGATGTCGTGGAGCAGCGTGAGCGGAGCACCTGTAACGCGGTCTGTCACCACGCGGGAAAGCCGCTGGCAGCAGAGCGACAGCTGCGACGACCCGCCGACTGCCTGCGGCAGGAGTGAGGTGCCGTCGAAGACAAAAATGAAAGGCCCGATACCAAGCCGCGAGCCCCTGGAGAGTGTCCGTTCGCGGCGAACGCGTTCGCCATCGACAAACGTGCCATAGGTGCTCCGCAGGTCGGCGACGACCACCTGCCCGCCCCGGAGTGAAAGCTTCGCATGGCGCAGGTCGACCGTTGGGTGATCGAGCACGACGTTGACTAGGCCGTGGCCTCGCCCGATAAGAAGTGTGCCCGTGACAGGAATGACAGGCGCCGAACCAGCGGCCGGCCGGGGTTCTGGAGGCGTGAGAGCTGAGCGATGCGGTGGTGAAATCTGCGGGGTTTGTTTGGGCGTGGACAAAGTCGTATCCTTGCGAAACATTCGAAAAAAACGGTACAATGCCCCTTCTTCTGTAGTGTGGTGGCTCTGTGGCGTACTGTCAAATTTATAGCCCAGCGAGCGGACGCTCGCGCGAAGCATGTGTCAGGGAGGAGTTGATCGATGAGCTTCGACAGCCAATCTCGTACGCAGGTCGGGAATTCTGACGCACGCGTTTCGGTCAAGCTCCCTCTTTTGAATCGGGTGTCGTGCCCTCACTGTTGGCATCAGTATCCGCCCGAAAACACACTCTGGATTAGCAGCGACCATGTGTCGCAGCGAGGTGATCCGAAGCTTGGTGACGACGCACCACGTCGCTTTGCCGCCGAACGGTTTGACGTGCAGGGCAATGCGCTCGATGCAAGTGGGAAAGATGGGGCGCGTGCGCAAGGCTTGGCCTGTCCAAACTGCCACCTGGAGGTTCCCCGGGCGCTCTACGAATACAAGCCCTTCTTTGTCTCAATCGTCGGAGCCCCCAGTTCTGGAAAGTCCTTTTTTCTTCCGGCGATGACTTGGTATCTGCGGTCATCGATGCCCGAGAAGTTTGCGGTCAACTTCCAAGACGCAGACCCGCGGCTCAACATCAGATTGCATGACTATGAGGAAACTCTGTTTCTCAACCCCGACCGTGATTCGGTGGTCACCATCGCCAAAACGACCGAAAAAGAGGCCGAAAACCTGTACGATCAGGTGCTGATGGGCAAGGAACGCGTCATGTTTCCACGGCCGTTTGTCTTTCGCGTGGAACCGACGGCAGCACACCCGGCAGCCAGTCGAATTGCAGCAATCTCACGAGCTGTGTGTATGTATGACAACGCGGGAGAATCGTTTGGAGCAGCGGCGACCGTTGAGTCCAGCCGACTCACCAACCACCTTGAGCATTGCGACCTGACGCTCTTTCTCTTCGATCCCACGCAGCATCCCCGATTTCGGGAGGCCGCGAAGGATAAATCAAACGATCCACAGTGGACTCGGCAACTCAAAAAGGTTGTCCTGCAAAACACGATTCTCGACAATGCCGCCGCGCGGCTCCGAAAGCTGCGAGGCATGTCGCTCCAGGAGCGGTTCGGCGGGCCGTTGGTCGTGGTCGTCACGAAACTCGACGCCTGGGTGAAGCTGCTCCCGGCTGAGAATCGGAATCAGCTTTTGGCCGCCGAGTATCTCCCTCAGATTACGGCCGGCTCATCAATGAGCGTCATTCGGTCGGATCTCGTGCAGGTGTTGTCTCAGACGGTTCGCAGTTTGTTGCGGACGCTGGCCCCGGAGATTGTGAGTGCGGCCGAGGGCTATTCGACCGACGTGACGTACATCCCGGTCTCGGCGACGGGCAGTGGCGTACAGCCGATTGCCGGTGCCAGTCAATCCGCGGATGGAAATATTTCGCTGGGAGTCCGCCCGAGGAACATGCAGCCGAAATGGTGCGAGCTCCCTCTTCTCGTTGGGCTCTCGAAGGCGAAGACGCAGTTGGTTCGCGCAGTGGCTTCTGTCGCAGCACCGATTCCAGCCGCTGGCCATGGCAAGGACTCTGCGCGGCAACCCGGTTAAATATTCTCACGGAGCAGAACGACACGTCATGTTTGAACTCTGTTACACGTCACTGCCACGGGGCTTGGTTCCCGGCACGAGCGGCTATACGACCGTGGGGCAGTCGCCGGCGATGAGCCGTTGGCTGGTCGAACAGGCCGAGAGTCTGTCGAGCTTCCACTTCCTCAACGAAAAAGATCCCAACGCCTACTTCCGAGAGCCCGTCAATATTGTTCACGTACGGGTAAACGGCAACAGGCAAACCGTGCATATCGTCTCTCGGATTGCGGCGTGCCAACCCGACCACACTGGTCGGTCCAACTATTTCGCGCACCACACGCTGCTCGCGCCGCAGGAAGCGCTGCCATGCAAGGCCGGCCCGGCAGAACTAGCCGCGTCCGTCGGCTTCCTCATGACCGAGTGGACCGGCGAAGCCCGCGTCTTGCCGGTCCGGGCTGCGCCGGCCATTTTTGATCGCGGTCCAACCGTCCATGCGATTGAGGCGGCTGGGCTCGACCTTGGATGGGGGCCGGCATTGGCCGACCGGTTGCGCGATCGCGGGGTCAAGCAGACATATCTGGTGTATTCACTCGGCACCGACATGCTGGGCATCGTCGGCGATGTGCTCTCCAATCTCCAGCCCGATGAACGCTGGCAGGCCACGTTTGCAACGCATGCGACCAAGACGTTCCCGGGACTCGGCGTCGATTGCCGGCTGCAGTGTGTGGTCGCCAACACGCCGTATGCTCAGGAGGTATTGAGCAGGTTTCCCGCCGACACATTTGATTTGACAAAGCGGTCGGCACCGCCGCCGCGGCGAGCACTCGCGACCGACAGCGGATCGTCGGTCGGCCGAAGATCCGCGGGCGGAAAGCCGCCTGTCGCGCCGGGGCCGAGCGGACGGCTGCCCCAAAAAGGAGCAGTTACAACATCAGCCCAGGCATACGACGACCTCGGTTTAAGCCCGTATCAAAAAATTACGATCGCTCAGCCACCGAGCCAGTCCGACAGGCAGGGGCAATTCGGCTGGCCTGCAATCTTGATCCCGAGCGTGCTCTCCCTGGCGATGGCGATCGGATGCGGTGTGCTCGGCTACCAGTGGCTGTTGGCACGCGAGCAGGTTTCCCGTTTGGAAGAGAGAAATGGAAGGCTTGAGGACGCGAACAAAAAATCCCAGGAAGAACTCGCACAGTCCGAGGGCGTTAATGAGCGTCTGAAAAAGGACCTGCGTAATGCTGAAAAGGAAGGCCGTGCGGCGTCCGCAGAAAAGAAGCCGGAACCTCAGCCGACCCCAGAGACTACGGCAGCTGCCCAGGGAACTGTTGCGGTAGATGCAGCGCCCATGCAGGGTGCCGCGACAGTTGCAGCCACACCAGCGGCTCAATCAGAAAGTGCGAAACAAACAGGACAAACTTCAGCGGATATTGCCTCGACACCGCCGAAATCAGGCGGGGGTGCGGCGGGCACCGTACGCCCGGCCACGGGGCCGCAAGTGGGCAAGGACGTTGCGGATTTAGTCGAAAAAGCCATATCTTTGAAACGTGGTAAGCCGGATCCGATCACGTTGGTAGACAACCTCATGGATCCGCCAGCTTCCCACGGTATCGAGGTTACGTCATGCGCTGCAGAGATAGTTCAGCCCGCCGTCAAGCAAAAGGGAGGTTCTGGGTCGGCCTGGGATGTTACAGTCATGGGCAAGAAAGTTGCCAGCATCAAGTTTGACAAAAAATTCAACTCGCTCGTGCTCGAGTTGGTGGGCAGTGAAAGTAATAAAGACCAATGGCTTGCTCAGTTTCTCAAGCTGAGCGTCAGTCGCCTTGATTCGCCGGAGAAGCTACACGTCGCCTTGGGTTCGCCGATGAAATGTAATCTACACGTCGCCACTTTTTCCGATGCTGATAAATCTAGGGCGGGAGCCGATAAGTTTGAAAAAAACGCATATTACAATCTATTTGCCGAGGACCAAGCGAATAAAGTTCTCGAAAGAACATTAAAGAACCTAAAAACAACTTTTCCAGACAGTGCTTTCTGCGAGTCATTTGAGTTTGCGTTGGATAGCAAGTTAAGCAGCAAGCCGGCGACAGGTGGGGCCGGTACGGCACCAGCGTTCACCCTTCGATATTCTGAGGCGTCTGAAGCGGATGGCTCGAGTGGCGTTCGATTAGCACGGATAGAAAGTGTTTTGCCTACCTATGCTCTAAGCGGTTATCGGGCGACTGGCGTTGTTGTCGATCCGTTGCGGTGCAGGCCCTACTTTAAGTACGAGAACGGCGATATTTTTAACGAAGAGGATAGCCGGAGATATGCCCAGGCTGTTAACGGACAGGTGTTGGCGGAGGAGGGGAAGAAAGAGAAGAAGGATCAGAAGAAAATAGACCTGATTAAGGCGGCGATGGACGCCGACGCAAAACGATTTAACGCCGGCCTTGAGTTTTCGTTAAAAAAACTTCAGGGAAAAAAGGTTCGACTCACGTTAAAAATGCCTGATTCAGACGACGGTTTCGTGATCGTTGATTCTTTAGGCTCTCCTGATGGTAACTAGCCCGCGGAAACGGTTTGCAGCAGGAAGTAAGTTCTCGCAGTTCCCAAAAAAGCTTTGGAATAGTTATGACTCCTGAACAGTCTGAAACGGGGCACCTCTTCAAGGCGGCCAGCGCTGCGTTCGGCATTGCCTTCCTGATTGTGGCGATTGCATGCGTCTGGCTGGGGATTCAGTGGCAGCACACCGCCGCATCGGTTGTATCGGTCCAAAAGTCGCTTCGCACGTTGGAAGCCAAGCTTGATGATGTCGAACACGAAGTCGTCGCTGCAACGAAGGCTCGGGATTCTCTGAATGCGAAACAACAGCCGGACGATCTTGGGATAGGCTCCGCGGAAGAGGTGAGCGCGAGGGGGTCGAAGGGCAAGGCAAATGCCTTCGGCAAGTCCGCGAAACCTGAAGTTTCTGCAGTACGCCCCTCAGCAGGAGTTGATCTGGATTCGGATGCGCTGCCAGTGACGGAACTTCAAAATACCGCCGAAGATCGCAAGTTGCCGACTGCACGCATTCCGTCTGCGGCAACAGAGCAAGATACGGCCAACTAGCAAACCTCCCGCAACATAAATATCCGTCTAGCCATGGCTGAACAAAACACGACAACCGATGTGACGGCACGTCGATCTCCGGCGGCTCTGTGGGCCCTGGTTGGTGGCACGCTCCTGTTGGCCGTGGTGGCGTTATGGGTGGGGAGTCAGTCGATGCGCGAGTCGTCCGAGCTGCGGCGTTTCACGGCGGCGGTCAGGAAAGTGAAGACAGCGATCAGCGATGGCGAGCAACAGTTGAAGGAGATCGTCGCGGAGCGCGATGCAGCAATGGCAAGGCAGCGTGCCTTTGGTGGCGATGTCGATGTCGAAAGCCGCGCCAGCATAGAACCTAAAACAAAAGCTCCTGCCAGCGGCAGAAGTGCCGGCCGTCAGCCAATTCCGGGAGGGATGAATCGTGTGCCGACAAACCCCGCCGACTCGGAGCATCGGATCGCGGGTGAATCAACCGCGGCTGAAGTTGCAGTTGGCAGTGCGGTCAAGCCGCCAGCGATGGTCGACGGTGCAGCAGACGAAGAAGCCGAGGCTGAATCCTCGGGCGCCGACGAACTGGCGGTAGGGGCTAAGCTTCCTGCAACACGCGTTGTGGGAGGTGTTACCCGACGGATTAAAACAGGAAAGAGCAAGTCGATCGTCATCGTCGAGGGTGTTGCTGGCGATCTGTCGGCGGATGATGTGGTCGTGAGTACACGGCAGGGGGCCGGAGGCATCGTGCCTTGCGAGATCGTTGCCAAGAAAGGCACGACCGTTTGGGAACTCCGGATTGCTGGAAAAAAGGTGGGCAAGCTAGGCCAGTCGAATGCGACGCTGGTGTTGGAAATGCCGGTGTCTCCAGGTGACAGCCAATGGTTAATGGATTATTTGGTGCTGGAACTGCGGCGGCATGGCGAGGGGGAGCCCTTGGTCATTCCGCTTGGCGAGCCGATCGAGGCCTTGCTTGATGTTTGCGATGTGTCTCAGAGCGACGCCGCAACGATTGCCCGCACTGGCCGCTACGACCTCTTTTCCGACGCCGATTCCAAGGCGAGAATCACGCGGCTTTTAGAGGAATATCCCGATCTCTACGAGTCACTCGAGTTTAAGGCGGACGACTTGAGCAGCGTTTCAGGGAGCGTTTATCGCAATGGCAAGTCGACGCCGACGTTCACGCTCACCGATGCCGGCGGAATCGGTGTCCAATTTCGACGGGCCTCGGTCAAGCCGCTGAGCTACCAATGGAACGGGCTCGTTTTTCCGTTGGCGTACAGCCTATTGAATTCCAAATACAAAGAAGTGCGAGTCTTCAATGAAGCCCTGCTGGCGGAGATTCCGCTGGCGCTGCAAGCCGATATAAACGAACAGAAAAATCAGTACAGTTGGCGCGGCCGCGAGGCGCTCGAAAACGCCGGCCGACGCGATCAGGCGAGTCTCTTGCAGGCTCAGGAACTTCCAATAGCCAGTCTCCGCGGTCGCCCGGTCCGGCTGACTCTCAAGAAGAAGGGGGTCGACGGCGGGTTTATCATCGTCGACTCGCTTCATCCATAACCGCTCTCCGCCACACAGGGCACTTCCAGAGGCTGAATTATTCATGAGCAAAGGCGATACCTCTTTCGACCTCGACGGCATCCGCCACGTCGCTCGCCGCCTTGACGCGGCAATGGATTCCTATCGTGCTGCCGATCCCGATGAGTTTCTTGCGGCGATCATGGAATACCACAAGGCCGCCGAGTATGTGAACGAGCGACTGCTCGACGCTCACGACCGGCTGCGGCAGGGGAATCGAACCGATGCGATCAACTCACTCGAGGCTGAGCCCAACGTGCTCGACTGCCTTCAGGAACTCGACGCCGCGGACGAAAAGATGGAGTTGTGGGGCGAAACATGCGAGTTTCTCGATGTCCGTCGGCCGGTGCGACTGCTTAGCGATTTAGCGGAGGAGTTGAGTGCCGAATATGACGTCAAGCACCAGCTCGCAACAGAATTACGCAGCCACCGCCTGCTCGCGCTCGGGGGCGGCTCGCTTGTGCAGCGGGTTACAACGCTGCGGAGAATGCTCCAGCTGGATCCCGACAATAAATACTGGGAGACGGATCTCGCCGAGTATGAGAAGCACTGCCAGGTTAGCCTGCAACGCGAGTTGGCAACCCTCAGCCGCAAGCTCGATGACGGAGTCACTCCGGCCATCGCCGCTCGGATCGAAGAGGTCTGTAGCCGTTTGGCAGATGCTGAATGGCGGGACCCGGTCGATGCGGCGATCGTTCGGCAGTCGCAGGTTGTGCTTGAGCGAGTTCGAACGCTGCATATCCGTGAAGAGCTTGCAAATGTCGGCAGGCTTCTAAGGACGTGTCATGAGTTAGAAGACGGCCGACGGGCGGCGACACTGCTGGCTCAGTGGGAGCGGCTTGCGGGCAGAATCGAACTGTCGCACGAAGATTCTCTGTCGCTTGACATCGACGAAGCCCGTGCTTGGACAAACAATCTGCTTGAACAGCAGGCAGCCCAGGAGCAAGTTGCCGCGGAAGTGAGTGCTCTGTCGGCGATGTGCACGCAGCCAGTGCCATGGACTCCGAGGGCAGCGATCCGTCGCCGCGATCAGCTGCGGGCAGCGCACATCGCGTTGCACGCATCGTCTGCGCGGGCGGGAAGCGTTACGGAAGTGGCTGCATGGACCGCCGCTGCGAACCGCAAAGTCCTGGAAATCGAACGGGGTGTTCGGTTGTTTTACGGTTTGACAGCCGCTGCCCTGGTGTTGATGGTGATCGCGACGGCGACAGCCGCCTCCGCCGTGCTGCGGGGCTTTCATCGGGGCGGTGTTATCACAACGCTTCTTGCAGATGTCGAGCGGCTTACGAAAGAGGGGCGACACGAAGAAGTCGGTCCGATTTTAGACGATTCCTTTTCAGCTGATCCGTGGTTGGAGAATCATTCTCAGACCCGTCACCTTCGAGACGAACTCGACTCGAAGAAGAAGAAGGTGATCAATGCGGTGAAGTCGATTGAAAACGAGATATCGCGAGCCAGCGACGCTCTGGCTGCCGCTGCCGACGACCTGAAGAGTTTCGGGGGTTTCAAACGCATTGAGCCAGCCCTCTTCTCGGCCCGGGATGCGGTTGAGGACCAATTTACGGTGATCGATCGGAGCATCGGAGATGCGCAGAAGAAGCTGTCCGAGGTGAAGGGGAGTAGTTTTGTCGATTCAACGGAAATTGCGAATTCCATCAGTAAGGCTCGCAGCCGCGCAGATCAGCAGCGTGCAGACTTTCGTCGCTCTATTTCGGCAATCCGTGATGGCGAGGCGGAACGGGTGCGGGAGCAGATACGTGAGCTTATGGGTAAAAGTGGAGGAAAGGCTGCGATTTCAGCCGCGGCTGATGAAATTAGTGCTCAGATCGTCACTGTCGAGCGATTCACAAACAAGTCTGAAACCGTTCTGAAGTCCGAACTCGCGGGGGTCATAAAGACTTCAGAGCGCGGTTCCGTCATGTCGGGTTTACAACGCGAACTTGATCGCGCATCAGAGAATGGGCCGATCGAATTTCTACAGACTTTAAGTGCGGTCCGCGGTCGTTTGCCCTCGGAGTTTGCCGACGATGCCGCTGCCGTCATCGCCAGTAAGGAGGGCGTCGAGGCGGCGATGGCATGGTCCACTCTCTCGCAGTGGTGGCGACCAGCTGTTCTCGGGCCCCGTTCTGCCGTGGCTCCGTGGCAATCTGCGCTGCAAAAGGCGCTGTCGACGCCGCTACCATATTCGGAGGATGGTCCGTTCGCCAAGCAAATCGAGACTGTGACGGAGTGTCTCCAGGAGATCATGAAGCCCGTCGATGAAATCAGTGACGATCTGCAGCCAATCGAGGAGTTGCTCAACTCGCCAGTCATGCAAAGCGACGTTGTGGAGGTTGTCATTGACGATGCACCGTATTACACGACTACTGCGGCCGCCTTGAAGCGACCGTCGCACTTCAAAGACGAGCAGTCCTTCGACGATCGCACGATTCTGGTGAATAAACGGATTCAGAATGCCGTGGATCAGCAACAATCTGCTGTCGCCCGGCACGTCAAGCTGGCGGAAGCTTTGCGAGAGTCTTTGGATAAAATAAGGCAGGATACGGTTGGGTTTGAGGACGGAGTGGTGGATATGGTCGCAACAGTATTTGATCCACCGGCGCAGGGCGGTTCCCCCGACGTGCTTCTGCGAATCAAAATGCTGACGATGCTCATGGATGTCGCACGTGCCCGTACTTTCTTCAATGATAATCCCACGGTTGAAAAGCTCGCTGACGAAATCAGCGTCAAGGTGGGAGATGTACCCTGGGTTCTGAGTCGGGACGCCATTAAAAGGGAAGACCTTTTAAAAAATGAACGAACTGAAGCCGACAAGATTCTCTCGAAGGCCGGCAGCTGGATGAAGGGTATTTCTGACGCGATGAAAAACAAGCGGGACAGGCTTGGACGACAGCCGGCGTTCTGTCGGCACCTTGAATACATCGGATGGGCGGATGCAGATGGAGACAGCGGGATTTCGATATCAGGCACACCAAAGACGTCTCCGCTTTCGGGGCGGAGCGGAACGATTGTTCTCGTGATCTCGAAAAAAGAAGAGGAGATCGCGTGGAGTCTTGTGGATTGTGGCACGTTGAAAAATGGCAAGCCGAGCCTCAGGAGTGTTGACCACGCCATGCACGGGCGTCCGCTTTTCTTAGACTCTCCGGATGTGGCAGGCGGACAACGAAAGAGTCTTAGCCCTTAGCAGGCTGCGGATAAACAGCCTGCGTGGCCTCGCGATGCGGTTTCGAGTGCGTAGTGCCCGCACAAATTGATGGTATTGAAGTGGAAAAAGTGCATGATCGACTTGTGCGATGGGTAGTGATCGGCGCGAGGCAGCATTCTGGATGGGTGGTGGGCTGATGGACAACGTTCAGTATTATGTTCGTGATCGCAATCGCGTTCAGGGACCGTTCGATTTGCATGAGCTTGAACGGCGAGTGCGAACGCGACGACTTGCGCGACACCATCAGGTTTCAGCCGACAGGGTCGAGTGGCGGCGGGCGGCGGACGCGATTCCCGGTTTGTTTCAGACGGGGACGGCTCCTCCTCCTCCGGACCGCACTGGTCAACAGGTTTCCGAGGTTGACGAATACCCGCAGCCAGACTTTCCCGAAATGCTGACATTGCCGCCGCTGCCGCCGCAGCAAGTCCCGGATGCGATCGGAAATGGCACACGTCAGTTTCGGTCATCGGGGCAATGGAGTGGTGTCATAGCGATAGCGCTCGGCGCCTTAGCGATCGTGACCCCGTTGGGCTTGGTTGCTTGGTTGATTATGCTGGCATTATCAGGATCGCCTTCCGACCAAGCCATCGGCTACGACGTGGGACCGCGACTTGCGACAGTGCAGGGCATTCATCCGCGCGATGGAAAGAAAAAATGCTACGCGATCGTGGTTTCACGAAGCCAAGTGGTGGCGCCTGTATTGGCGGCAACGCTGGATGGACTCAAAGTTGAATTGCGGCACAAAGACGGGCATGCAGAGTGGCACTCAGCCCAATTGGTGACCGCTGATCCAGTCACAGGGCTTTGCGTGTTGCGGGCCGATGTCGGCCGTGACGTCGAGATAATGGCACTCCCAGAGTCGCGAGAACTGCCAGCACGAAAGGCTTCGCTCCGGCTGCTGATGCCTGATCCGGATGATTCGCGACACATTGAGCGAGGCACGCTGGTGAAGGTGCTCAACAGTGATGAGCCCGACGAAATGTTGCAGGTCGAATTTGACGATAGCTCAGACCCACAGGATGGGCCCTTGGGCCGCGTAGTTGTCGATGCGCGGGGCGTTTTGGTGGGCATGGTCGTCAGCAGGTTGCCGGATGGTAAGAGTCTCTGCGCGCCCGCACATGAAATTCGGTCGAAAAAGAAAGAGGCTGGCAAGTTTCCGACGGACCACGTGCTGGGGCGTATAGACCTACCCGAGGCGCCTGTGCCTACGGAGATGCCTCCGGCCGATCGGCGAGCGGAGAGTTCCGCGGATTCCGAGTCAGTTCAGTCATCCGGTCGTGGCACGAAACAAACGACAAAACCTGATGAGAAGGCCGTTGAGCCGACCGAAGCAGATGTGCCTGTGAAGCCGATGCCAGCGGCGGCGGGGGAAATGTCAGATCAGGAAATGTCTGTTCCGCCGCCCAAAAAGTCGCCGAAGTCCGAGAAGAGAGAAAAAGACAGTGCAGGAAAGGCCGGTGGCTCCTTGCCGGCCGTAGCGAGGCTGGGGACGGATCTTGTGCGTACCGCAACCGATGCGGTTGTGCCGCTTCCAGAATTATCGCGAGAGTCAGCGGGCGAGATTGGCAGCACGTTGCTCGAAGATGTTGTCTCCAAGCATCGCCCCACCCGGGACCGCAGCTTGCAAGCAAGGATCCGATCCATGGCCGACGATATTCTTCGCGCCGCTGGAAAAAAGCCGCAGGAATACACCGTGACCGTTGTGGAAGACGATGACCTTCAGGCGTATGCCTTCGTGGGCGGAAATGTGATTGTGAATACCGGTTTCATTGATTTCGCCGCCGAAGATGTCGAAATGATTCGGTTCGTTCTCGCCCATGAGATTGGCCACCTCGTTCGAGGGCACGTCGATATGCCGTTCCGACGAGAACTGCTTGTCGGAACGCTTGTTCCAGGACTGCCCCTCGCCGCCGATACATTGAATACAACGCTGAAAAACTCGCCATTCAATCAAGTGGAGGAGGAGGAGGCCGACTGTTTTGCAGTGGACATTCATCGCAAGAAAAACTGGTCTATCAAGGGCGGCATCCGATTCTTCCGGCGGATTCGCGATCACGATGTGCCTTCGGATGACACCGACACATCCGGGGGGCTGGTCGACGGCCTGTTCAGCAGCCATCCGGATCACGAACGCAGGGTCGAACTGCTCACCGGCGGCTGCGATTCCTGACCGGCGGGCTTTGCGACAAATGAGTATGGTGGATGAGGCGGAATGCGATCGCGGATGATAGGGTTCGGCGTGGGATGGGGCTACTTTTACAACAAGGGCAATGGTGTATGCGAAATGGCACGGCGGCGATGGTATGGCTCGCTTGGTCGGTCTGCGGGATGTGTGCTGGCGAAAGCATTACCTGCCGTATTGAGCAGGAAGTCGTACAGCAGTTCAGCGATGCCGTATTTCCAATGGTCATGGCTGGAAAGAAACGAGTCTCCGTTCAAGTGCTGGGCGCATCTGTCTCGCAAGACATCCCCTGGAAGGCGACTGTCACACGCCCAGTCATCACAATCAGTGCTGATTCGCAGGCGTTTTCAGCCGACGTCAAGGTAGACTCAGTCGCCGCATCGTGGCAGGGAAAGGTAAACGGACGCCTTGTTATTTCGTACGATGAGAAAAGGAATGCCGTCGTCATACATGTGGCTGACGCGATCGTGCCAGTGACTGTCGGTCCACTCACCTTGGAAATCGATGTTTCAAAGGAGGTTCCGGACCTGCCATTTCAGGTCATGGTGCCCGAAATGTCGATACCGTTTCGCGGCAAGAAAATCCGGGTGGAGACAAGGCCCCACATTGAATTTGAAGAAAGTGCCATCGTGGTAAAGACAGACGTCACGTTCACTGCCAAGTGATCCTGTCAGCCCGAAGCCCTCACTGCGCGGGCTGATATTCATCAGTATTGGTGTCGCGAGAACACCTCCGCGCCCGACGTTCAGCCTGCCGTTACGGCTGGCTGGGTGTGCCGCTGGCGAGGATCTCCTCGTCGAACTCTTCCGGCTGTTTGAAATTCGCCCGCGGCAAGAGCGACTGCCCTTCAGAGTACGGGCGATCCTCCGCGACGGCCGCAAACAACGTGTCGGGCACGGCGCCATACTGAAAACGATAGTCGAAGAAGTAGTAGCGGTTTGCGTCGCGCATGTCCTGCCGTTGCAGGGCTGATCGCACGATGGCAATGCCTTCGCCGAGCCGATCACTCTCACGCTGCGCATCGCGAGAAGACTGTCCAAGCAAGGACCACTGCCGTTTCCATAGCAGCATCTGGAGGCGGAGATCCTCCAGGAAAACCCCCTGCAATCCCAGTGCTGCCGGCTGCGACTCCACGATGGACGACGCACCCAGAGCCATGAAGATCGCGTTGCGCCGGGCGCTCAAGCCCAGCTGCGTGCGGTCGCGGGCGGCGATCGCCTCAAAGGCCCGGGCACCGGCCATAAAAGCGGTTCGGGCATCGGTCGCGTTGCCCCGTTCCAGCCAAAACCAGCCCAGCAAGAAGTTGTGAACGCCAGCGTCCGGATGGGCGGCAGCCTCCGCTGTCGGCAGGACTAGCCACTGCTGCAGCCGCGCGGCGATGCCATCCGGCAGCAACTGCCGGAGCGCGCGACGGTAGTCAGTGCTGCGGTCAGTCACCGTAGCAGGACAGAAGGTCTCCAGTGAAATGGACGTTCGGGCCGTAACCAGGTGCTCGGGCAAGGCGGAACACAAGAATGCCTTCTCGGCGCACCAGTCCCCGATCGACGGCGAGCAACGATGCAATTCGTCAACGAGATCGTTCAGCACGGCATCGTTGTCTGTCGGCTTGCCCGGCTTCTCGCCAGACCGAAGCACGACAGCAGCGCGAATCTTCTCAAGGACGGCGGCGGCCTGAAGATCGGGCGGCTCCATGGCTGCTCTCTTGGCGGCCGTCGCGTCGCCCAGCCGCAGTGGAGCAATGTGCGCAAGCAGTGTTTCGATGCGCTCGCGGGCGGACGTCAATTCAGGTGCAGGGTGAAGGCCAACGCTTCGCGCAGTGTCGCCGATCTGCTCGATCAGAGGGAGTGTGCCGAGTTGCACCCGGTCAATGAGGCTGCGTCGCAGGTGCTCTGCCGCCGGGTGCAGTCCAGCCGCATCGAGAATGCACGACTGCTCGCCACGCACGATGATCTCGAAGTCCTGTATGGCGGCTCTTGTGACGATGGCTTGCGTAAAATCGGCGAGCTGCTCCTGGTCGGGCGATGCTTGCAAACGCGGGTCACAACGCAGCACGGTGGCCAGCCGCCGGCCGATGTCTTGGTAGAGCACAGCCGAACGATGAAGATTTCCCCCCACGAACTGCCGCCGGGCCTCCTCGTGATACAGCGAGAGCAGTGAGGACAGAGCGGCAGGAATTCGTTCCGCTGGAATGACGGCGGCACCGGCAGGCGGAGGGCCGGAGAGGAATGCCTCCATGTGCCACGCGGCCAAATCCTTGGCCAGCTTGCCGGTATCGATGACGATTGGCTTCGGTTCCGCCGTCGCATCTGCAGGCTGGGATGGGGGCGGTGGAGGGGGTGCCGGCGGGGGCGGCGTGGTGGCAGTCGCCACAGGCTGGGCTACGAATGGCAACGCCTCGAGCTGCGTGCGAGCTTGGTCAATCGCGGTCCAGATCGGTAGGCACGGATGGAGTGCCGCTGCCTGAGGGAGCAACTCCATGAAGAGCGTTTTGTAGAGGCTGCGGTATTGGGTCGTCGTATAGATCGCTGCCTGATCCGCCTCATCGCCTTGAGCCGTCAGGATTCGAAAAGACGCATCGTTGCCTTCGGTGGGCGTGGCAGCGGCGGCCCCGCCATCCACGGGGAGGAATGTTGGGGCCGAGATAAACTCGTGTCGCGGCGAAATCAGGTGGCGAAAGCCCCGTGATTGATACACCTCTCGAAGGGCCGTCATCGGGTCTGCGTTGGCTGCCTGATTCGTTGCCGCTCCAGCCGGCTGGTCCCCCTTTCTGGCGCGTGCCAACGCTGTCGCCAGCTTTGACGGCACGTAGGCTGGATCAGCGACAGCACGGCTGAATTCGTCGAGCGACGCTTGCCTGGGATATCCGCTGGAAGTGAGCAGGGCCATGTATTTCTTGCCTGCGTCCGTGGACATGATCAGGGGCAGCGGAGTCTTGGACAATTGCATCGGCATGCATGCTTTGGCTGTCGGAGAATCGATCTCCACCACCCCCCGGGCTGCGTCGATCAAAAGGCGGCGGCCATCCGCCAACGGCACGAAGGATCGCTGTTGATCATCCTTCAAAAAGGGCGGCTCAAAGTTTTCTCGAACAGGAGGATCACACACCACGAGAAAAAGCCGGAGAGCGTCCAAGGGAATCGGCACGGTCGGCACGACGGATGCAGCTGGCTTACGGACGGCGATGTCTTTCGTGATGGCGTCGAGCGAATTCAAAAACCATTGCTGCCGGACCGACGACTGGGGAAGCAGCAACGCCGGTCCCGGCGGAACGTCTGTATGAAGGGCTGGATTCTTCGCGAGCGTTTTTGCGGCAGTCACGATAGTTTGCCAGCGGTCGACACCGATGATCGGCAGATTCGTGACGGCGTCGACCATGCGTTCCGGCGGCAGTTCATGCAGTCGAAGCATGGTCGCACCGATCGCAAATTCACTGATTGGTGTGGCGACGTCGAGGATGCGGGCGATGCCCACGCTGCCCGCGGCCGGCATGGTGGCCCGATCATTTCCAGCGGTTGCAGCGGCCACCGCCGGGGCTGGACTGGGGCCGCCGCACGCCGATCCGGAGTTGGACGCCATCGCGGTGGCTGGCTGCGACGACGGGATGGCATCTTCGAGTCCATAGCGGACGATCCGGAGGATCGCGCGCCTCCATGCGCCCTTGGAATCAACGTAGACCGCGTGCGGCGTCATCTGCCTGCCCTCTCCAGGCAACAGCATGAGAAAGAGGCGGCCGTAGATGAGGTGAACCGGGTTGTGGTGGGCATCCCAGCCGGTGAATGCCGCCTGGCGATTTGCCTCCAGAAAAGTCGGCAGATAGACGAGATCTCCGAGGACAGCCGTGGTGCTTTGTGCCTTGAGAAGCTCGGCGGCTCCACTCCATGGCAAAAGCGGATCTGGGGCAGCGGCGATCGCGAGGAGCTGTCGATTGCGAGCTTGGATCGAGGGCCGTACCTCGGCCCTCAGAAAGGCCTCCCGTGGGTCGGGGCGGGTGAGATAGGCCAGCGCCGCCCCCGCCTCCGTCGCGCAGGAATCGCGGGCGGCGGCAGTGGTGATTGCCGTGAGCAGTTCCTGGTGTGTCGCGATGCGATCGGCATTGTCGTCATCGAGGCAGTCGGGATGCATCGTTTGAGCTGCCATGCAGCATTCAAACATCTTCACCGCGATGTCGCCAAACACGACGCCCTCGGTGCTGGAG